>Ga0164241_10000711_pt1 | contig 52110 bp, 43 predicted proteins | sample OricomyardsoilBY_FD_108780 | JGI IMG/M metagenome (GOLD analysis project Ga0164241, IMG submission 108780) | Backyard soil microbial communities from Emeryville, California, USA - Original compost - Back yard soil (BY) | ecosystem: Environmental > Terrestrial > Soil > Unclassified | place: USA... | reverse complement strand
GATTGGTCCGTGCAAGCCGGACACGGCGGCCACGGAAACCGCAACTGCACGCTCGTCGAAGACGCGACGCTCTCCACGCCCGCCTACCCGTTCGTCACCGGCAAGGGTCCGACCACTACGTGGGAAAACTCGGGCGTTACCCCGAAGGGTGATGCGTCCGGCTCCAGCCCGAACAAGAACATGTGGCGCTGGCAGTCGATTCAAGAGTTCCAGTACCCGCTCATCGAGTACCTGAACGCCTACTTGAACAAGCCCTTGTTCCTCGGCATCGAGTCCGTCGTCGCCGGTCACGAGCACAGCTCGATGTCGGTCATCACGGGCCAGATCCCGGCCTCGCTCGCTAGCACCACCTTGCCCACCACCCCCGGCTACACCGCCGTGGGCAACGGCAACGCGCTGGCTCAATGGGAGTACTGCTTCGATCGTGGCGACACCGACACCAGCCGCGGCGCAGGCAATAACTGGGATTGCTCCGTTCCGGGCAGCGCGAATTCGGCTGATCCGAGCTGGAATGCCACCGGCGCCAAGCTGATCCCCGCGAGCGGCACCGGCCACGGCACCAAGGGTCACCTGAAGACCCTCGAGGCCTTGAAGTGGATGGCCACCAATCACCCGAACGGTTCGTACTACGTCCCCGCGCATCTCGAGCGCGCTGGCCAGTTCAACCCGGACGGCGACAACGGCTTCAACGTCGAGCACCTCCGCAACTTCAACAACACCGCGCCCCGCATCGCGATCGGCATGGAGACGCAACCGGGTCACGGCGCTTCTTCGAACCGCGGTGAGTACCAAGTGCTGCGCAACAACATCGGCGGCGTCCAGACCGACAGCGTGGGTGGCACGACCTACGGCGGTACGGGCGTTTACGGTGGTTATGTCGGCGGCGTATGGGATGCGATGCTCGGTGAAGGCCGCAACTTCTGGTTCTTCGCCAGCTCCGACTGGCACAACCGCGGCAACTTCGGTCCCGATGACCGCCGCTCGACCCAAGACTTCTACCCGGGCGAATACCAGCGCAACTACACGATGGTGCGCGCCGGCGGCAACAAGCCGACCCCGCAGCAAATTGTCGATGGCCTGCGCACCGGCAACAACTTCGCCAGCAGCGGCCAAATCATCGACCGCCTCGGCTTCGTGGCTTGCACGGGCAAGTCGGAAGCGCTGGTCGGTGAGGTATCCCTCAACGCTGCGACCAACAACAACTCGCCGAGTGCGGCTGGTTGCGCCACGATGGGTGAGAAGCTGGTCGTCGCGTCGGGCTCGGACATCGTGATCGGTATCACGGTGCGCGATCCGGAAGGCGCGAACTTCTCGCCGTACACGTTCGCAAACCCGTCGTTGGCCCAGGTGAACATCACCCAGCCGATCAACAAGCCGGTCCTCGATCACGTCGACGTGATCGGCGGTCTGGTCACGGGCTACCGCACGCCGGGTGCTGCGAACTACTCCGGTGAGTGGCCGCGCAACACGAACTGGCTCAAGGCGGACGGCACGACTGCCGATCTCTCGGTGGTGCCGGATGCGGCCAAGAACGTCTCGGCTGCGATCCTCAAGACGTTCAACGGCACCGGCGCTTCGGCTTGGACGGCTTCCACCTCCCCGGTCGACGGCAGCAAGTTCTTGACGATGACGTTCCGCGTTTCGGCGGTCACTGCTTCGCAGTACTTCCGCCTCCGCGGCACCAACATCCCGGCTGCCGTGCCGTTCGAGACTGACGCCAGCGGTAACCCGCTCGCGGACGTCGTGACCAACGCCAACGACACCTCGCGTCTGCGCATTCCGTGCACCACCCCGCACAGCGCGAACAGCCAGTTCGACGGTTGCCCGGATCACTTGGCGACCGCCACGGGTGCCACGAACCCGATCAACGGTCAAAAGGCCGTCTCGTACGACATCGCGGCTTGGTCGGACCTCTGGTTCTACGCCAACCCGGTGTACATCGAGGTCACCGGCTCGACCCCGGTCGCTGGCGTGAACTGAAAACAGACCGTCACTCATGAGTGACGCGACTGTCACCAGCGAGTGACGCCATCGTCACTGACGGATGGCACGAAACGGCGCCGCGCGGAAACGCACGGCGCCGTTGCCTTTTCGGAAATCCCCCCAAATCCCATGTCAACGCCCGCTTTGAACCTCGGTCTAACCGAGCCTCTGCCGACACCATCCGCCCAACCCGCAGCGCCGACCCAGCCGCCCTCACCGCGGCGTTCCTGGTTGCGAGAGCCGCTGCTGCACTTCATCGTTCTCGGCGGCTTATTGTTTGCGGTCGATCACTTCGTGGCCGAAAAAACGGACGATTCGCACCGAATCGTGGTTGGCGCCGACGTCGATGCCGAAGCTACGGAGACCTTCAAGGCAGCGCGTGGTCGAGATCCGAATCCCGAGGAACTCGAAGCGCTGCATCGCGTCTGGCTCGACAACGAGGTGCTCTATCGCGAGGGCCTCGCGCTGCAAGTGGACAAGGGTGATTCGGCAATTCGAGAACGCGTGATCTTCAAAGCGCTGAGCGTGGTGGACAGCAACGTGAAATTGCCGCCCATCGACGACGCGGGGTTGCGAGCGTGGTTCGAAGCGCATCGCGACAAATACGACGAACCCGCGCGCTTCGACTTCGAAGAGGCGGCCCTCTCCGGCACGAACTCCGAGGCGACCGTGCGAGAATTCGTAACCGCGCTGAACAACGGCACGCCTGGGGACTCAAAAGCCGGCCTGCGCGTGTTCAAGGCTCGCCCGCTTTCCAACCTCGTCGACAGCTACGGCGAGGCCTTCGCCAAAGCCTTGCAGGCGGCAACGCCTGACACTTGGCAGGCCATGCAGACTCGCGATGGCTGGCGTGCCATTCGCTTGAAAGCCGCCACCCCGCCCAAGCCCGCCGTCTTCGAGATCGCGCGAGGCATGGTTCTTCAAGATTGGAAAGACGCGACGGCTTCCGAGCAGCGAAGCGCGGCCGTCCGCACTTTGGCCAAGAAGTACAAGATCACCTTCGAGAAGCCCGTACCCGGGTCGCACGAGTCATCCGAATGAGCACCGCACGCTGGCGCGCCTTCGGCTTGGCGCTCTTCACGCTGGTGCTCGCGCTTCTGGCACCGCCGGCGCATGCCCACGAGATGAGCATGGCGGAGATGGAAATCCGCGAGACCGCCCCCAACGAGTTTTTGTGGCTGTGGTCAGCCGCGAGCGACAAACGCCCGATGGGCCATGACCTGAAGCCAATCTGGCCCGGCAAATGCGTCCAATCGGATGCCAACGTCGTGCACTGCGACAATGAGGGTCTGAAAGGAACCTTCGTGATCGAAGGTGTGGGCAAGCGCTACTCGGCGGCTCTGGTCAAGATCACCTGGCTCGACGGTCAAACTCGCGCCTACACTTTCACCGGCTCCCAACCCTCGGTCGAATTGTTCGGCTCCGCCGACGATCGCCGCGGCCTCGCCGAGATCTTCCGCGTCTACACGGTGCTCGGTGTGCAGCACATTCTGAGCGGCATCGATCACTTGCTGTTCGTCGCGAGTTTGCTGTTTTTGGTCGGCTTCAATCGCCGATTGATCGGCACGATCACGGCGTTCACGCTGGCGCACAGCTTGACTCTTGCGTGCAGTGTGTTCGGCTGGTTGACGCTGCGCTCGGCTCCCGTGGAGGCGTGTATCGCGCTGTCGATTGTGCTCGTGGCGAGTGAGTCGCTGCACGGAGAAAATACGCTGGCGCGACGCATGCCGGCGTTGGTCTCGTTCTTGTTCGGTCTGGTGCACGGGCTCGGTTTTGCTGGCGCGTTGAAGAGTATCGGCCTACCGCAGAGTCATTTGCCGATGGCGCTCTTGAGCTTCAACGTGGGCGTCGAGCTCGGACAGCTGATGATGGTGCTGGTCGTGTTCTTGCTCGTGAGCATCCCATGGCCGAAGGGCTGGCTCACGCGGGCGCGACGGCCGGCATTGTACGCGGTAGGGGTCGTGGCGGCGTTTTGGTGTTGGCAGCGAATCGCGGCGATCGTCGCGTAACGCGACGGGGCTAGCTCGTCACTCGCGAACTCAGCGACGGACTGGTTCGCTGCTCGGGATTGCCGAGTTCAGGCGAGCCAGCAACCGCGGTGCCTCGCTGCGCGCTGGCTGCAAGCGAGTCAGCTCCGTCAACAGGTTTTGAGCGGCTGCGGCGTCGGAGCCCGCCAGTGCCTGCGCCATCGACAGCAAGGGATCGTAAGCGGGACGGAAGTCAGGACTGATCCGCAAGACCGACAGCAGCGGTTCGCGGACTTGCGCGAGCATCTCCTCCACTCGGGGAGAGGGACGCACATCTCGGCCCGATTCGATAAAGCGCTTGCGCGCCGACCAATACGCGGTGAGCCGAGCAAAGTAAGCCGGCTCCGGCGGCGCCACGAACAGCTCAGCCGGCTCTGCCGACAATTCGTGTAGCAAAGCGATGAGGCGGTCGCGCGGTTGCGAATCCGGCGCGTAGGTGATTCGCGGCGCGGCATACACGACAACGGGGTGATCATCCGTGTTGGGCGCTGAATGTCCCGCAAAGCGCGCCAGAGCACTGGGTCCACCGAGAATGCTACCGAGCACGCTGAAATCGTCACCGAACCCGAGGTCGCCTAGCTGAGCCGACAATTCCGCGTGCAGGAGACGCTCGCGGAGCGCTGTAGCATTCAGGAGCTGGCCGTCGCCTCGCGCGACGAGCCCCAGCACAGGGGTTTCGAGACTATTGCTGGCGAGAACGACGAAGGCGCGTGGATAAACGGTCACGAACGAACGCACGATGCTGCGTAGCGTCGTGAGGTCGAGCTGATGCAGCGGCAACCATTGGCAGAACAGTCCGCCCGAGCTGAGCCGCGCGCGCACGGCTTCGAAGTGCTCGACTGTGTACAGCGCACCCGAGCCGCTCCGCGCCGGATGAAAATTATCCGAGATGATTAGGTCATATCGGCGATCACTCACGCGCACGTAGCGACGTGCATCCGCAGCAAAGACGTGAAATCGCGATGCGGCAGCGCCGCCCAAGGAATCAGCGGTGAAGCGGGTCGACGCGGCGATCACCTCCGGCAATAGCTCGACCACATCCACATCCAGAGTCGGATCCTCAGCGGCGGCCGAAGACGTCACGCCGGTGCCCAGGCCCAAAAACAAGGCGCGATGAGGCGCAGGGTGCAGCAGCAGAGGCAGCCAAGCCTGACGCGCATCAACCCGGCGCGTCGCGCTACTGCCCTCCTGCTGTCGATTGTTGATACGCAAGCGAGCGACCCCCGAAGCATCCTCGACCACGCTCACGGCAGCCATCACGCCCTCCTGATAACTCACGACGTGTCCGCCCTCCGGGATGTCGATGAACGTCAACGGGGGTGCCAAGAGCGCGAACGCTAAGGTTGCGGCCGCAGGCAGCCAAAAGAACCGTTCAGACCAGGAGCTACGCCGAACCGACGCCAGATAGCCGACGACGAGCAGAAATAGGGCAAATTTTGCACCGATCACGGGTAGTGCCAGCACGCCGAACAGCGCAGGAGCCACCGCCGCGGCGAGCGTGTTGACGCCCAACGCGCGACCGAAGCTGACACCTGCTGCGCTCGCCGAACGACTCAAGTGACTGAATAGCGCGCCCATCACGACGGTGGGAGGGCCGAACGCGAGCAGCGCCAACAGCGCCTCGGCAGCGAGCCCTGCCGCCATGTCGCCACCGAGCGTCTCACTCGCCCAGGTTCGCAGCCCCTCCGCACCGTACAGACTCGTCGTTCCGACGAGGCAGGCAACGCCCAACCCACCAAACAAGCGATCAGCCAGCTGATCTTGCTCGAAATGAGCACTGAACCAGCGCTCGTAAAGCGCCGCACCCACTGAGCTGCCGATCAGGTACACGGCGAGGAGCAGCGCGAAGGTATACACGGTGTTCTCAGTGACCTGGCTGAGCACGCGCACGACCAGCACTTCGTAGCCGATGCCCAGAAACCCGCTGCACGCGAGCAGCAGCAACACGCGACGAGCGCCCGAGAGCTCCTGCTGGCGCTCGCGCGCCGGCGATTCGCTCAGCTTCGGGAACACGACCCACGCCAACGCCGCGCAAGAGAGATTCGACGCGACGCAAATCAACGCTGTGTGCTCGAGCCCCAGCGCCGGAATGAGCCAAAAGGCAGAGGCCAGCACGCCAAGCACAGCCCCGAGCGTGTTCGCGGCGTAGAGCGCGGCGATCGAGCGCGCGTCACGGCGCGCAAGCGTCAGCAATCGTTCCATCGCTGGCAGCGTGGCGCCCATGGCGGCTGTTGCAGGCAGAAATAGCCCCAAACACGCCACAAATATCACGAACCAATGCCAAGCCGCCGACGACTGAAGGCCAATTAGCTGCAGCACCCAAGCGCTGAACGGCGACGCGATCCGCAGTAGCAACAAGCCCCATCCGGCGATCACGAGCTCGCAGCCCGCATACCAGCGCACTGGCCTCGCGCTGCGCTCGATGCGCTCGCCGAGCAGGAGTCCTCCAATGGCGAGGCCACCGAAGAACGCCGCAAGCACAGCGAGCACGCCCGCTGACTCGTGGCCGAGCCAAAGCGAACTCTGCTCGGTCCAGACGATCTGATATCCCAAGCCGGCAAAGCCCGACGCCAGCAGCATCGCCAGTGCCGCCTGCCGGTGCTTGCTGTCAGCGCTCGTCTTCAACCGCTGAACCTGATCTGATAGCCCCACGAGTTCAGCTGGGCGGGGATGGCGTTGAACGAGAGGGTGATGCGACGTTCGCCTTGGTTCGGCGGGACCGCGTGCATCAAATAGCTGGGAAATAGCACCAGATCGCCAGGCTCCGGAGCGGGACTAATCCATTTATCTCCACTGAACTCGTTCGGCTGCATGCCTTGATGGTCGTTCCGGAACATGAACTCAGTGCCGCCAGGTGACTTCATGAACACTGTTTGCGACCCGGGATGCGTAGGCGTGAGGTAAACGACGCCCGAGATGAAGCTGTTGGCGTGATTGTGCATGGCTTGGCGGCCGCCGTTGTCCAGCACGTTCACCCACATTTCCTTGAGCAACCAACGCAAGCGTTCGCCAAACAGGTGCACACCAAACTCCACCAACTTTGGCGAGATCAGCGCCGCAGCGTCGACCAGCAACGGGCTGTCACTCGGCTGAAGCATGGCCGTGTGAGAGAGATTCGCGGAAGAGTTGTTGTCGCGCGTTGCTTGAGCAGTGAAGTGCTCGACCAGTCGATTGACCAAGGGTCGGCCGAGCGCACCAGGCGCGCGCATGAACGGCGTGGGAAAGATGCCGAATACTTGATCCATCGCGGCTCTCTATCTCCGGGTCTACCGCGCGTGTGCAGCAATCAGCACCTGCCATCGCATCGTCACCGGTGTGATACACAGTCGCCGCTCACTGATCGAGCCGATGGGTTTCGAAATCTGGGAGCTCGCCCGACAACGGCGATCGCCGCGCAAAAACAGCGCGGGGGGGCACTCGACTTTCATCGAGACCTCGTCCGGGCTTTAGGGGCTTGGCGAGGATTCTAGGCCGGCACGGGTTGATGCGCCCCACCCCTCGTCACGAGACTGGCGCAACACCGCCACCTGAGCGATAGTGGCACCAATGTTAACAATCGTGTTATCAGGAATCGGCGCTCCATGAAGCTGTCACCTGTCCGGCGCAGTTCTGTCGCGGAATTTCTCGGGAAATACGACGAAGAACACGTGCCACGATTGTTTGTTTGCGTGCTATGAGCGCCGCCGTGTTCCCTCTGGGACTTTCTGCAACCGTTCGCGGAGCGAGGCCAGCTTGCGTCTAAGAGCTGCCATCGTGCGTCGCGTGCCATTCCTGCCTGCGCTACTCGCAGTCGCGGGGGCGCCGATCGTCGCGCGCGCGGAAGTCGTCGCGCCAGTGGCTGAGCAGCAGCCGCCTGCGCCGTGGCCCCGTGATCAGGCGGGTGTTCGAGACGAGCTCGTGCCGGTCGTGCTGATCGTCGACTCGAATGGGCGCGTTCAGAGTGTCGACGTCGAAACCAGCGTCGACGCGGAGCGCGACGCGGCGGCGATCGCGGCCGCGAGTCGCTGGACATTTCGTCCGGCGCTCAAGGATGGCACCCCAATCGCAGCAAAGATCCGAGCGGTCGTGCGATTCGCCGCTCGCCCCCCCGAACCGAATCCCCCCATCACCGTCGCTGCCCCCGTGCAAGCAACGGTAGCGCCCGCTCCAACGGCTCCCGCTCCAACGGCTTCCGAGCCCGCAACGATCACGGTGCTCGGCGTGCGCACCGCGCCGCCGCCGCGCAGCGCGTCCGAGATCGTCCAAGGCAAGCGCGTGCTGTCATCCGCACCGCATCGCACCGCGAGCGACCTCTTGCTCACCGTTCCAGGGATCGCGCTCACTCAGCACAGCGGCGAAGGCGCCGCCCATCAAATATTTTTCCGCGGCTTCGATGCGGTGCACGGCCAAGATCTGGAGATTTGGGCCGGCGGCGTGCCGGTCAATGATGTCTCGAATATTCACAGCCAGGGTTACGCGGATTTGAATTTCCTGCCCGCCGAAGTGGTCAAACAAATCCGCGTCGCGCCGGGCACGTATGATCCCCGCCAAGGCGACTTCTCGGTCGCAGGCACGCTCTGGCTGGACCTCGGTTACAGCGAACCGGGCGTTACCATGAGCGCCTCTGCAGGCCAGTTCGGCACGCGACGCTACTTCATGGCGTATCATCCGAAGGGGTGGTCCGACGCCACGTTTGCGGCGTTCGAGCTGTACTCGACGGACGGGTTTGGACCGGCGCGTGCCGCGCAGCGCAGTTCCGTGATTGGGCAAGCAGAGTTCGCGATTGGCGCGGCCAAGGCCCGCGTGCTGGCGTCAACCTACGCGACGAGCTTCGACTCGGCAGGCGTGCTCCGGCTATCGGATATCGAGAGCGGCAAAGTCGACCGCTTCGCCTCGTACGACGAAAACCAAGGGGGTGACTCGGCTCGTTCTCAAGTGGCGTTCGAGCTCAGCCAAGGCAATGACGATTCCCGTTGGACGTTCACGCCTTACGCCGTGCTCCGCTCGATGCGCCTTCGTCAGGATTTTACCGGCTATTTGGTGACGCCGACCAACGGTAGCGCGAGCGAAGTTGCCGCCGCGGACAAAGCATCGGAACAAGGCAACTCGGAGCAGCAAACCAACGACTCCTCGACTTTGGGCGTCACCGGCTCCTATCGGCGCGCCATCAAGCTCTTCTCCCCTTCGGACAGCTTCGAAGCCGGGATTTTTGGCCGCTACGATCGCATCGAGCAAGCGCAGAAAAAGCTGTCGATTGCCACCTCTCAGGTGACGCTCGACGAGGTCGACGCAAAGATCCATGCCACTGACGTGGCTGGCTATGTCGACGTCGCGCTGCATCCGATTCGTCGTCTGACGTTTCGCGGCGGACTCCGCATGGATGGCCTCACCTACGTCACCGAAGACGACGGCGGGCAAGGCAAAGGGCAACGGCGCGCAGCCCAGGGCGCTCACTTCGGCAAGAAGGCGACCCTCGATCTAAGACTCACCAGCACCGTACATGCGCTCGCCAGCTACGGCGACGGCTTTCGCTCACCTCAAGCGCGCAGCTTGCAAGCCGGTGAGACCGCGCCCTTCACCAGCGTGCAGAGTTTCGAGGTCGGCGTGCGTCATCAAACCCAGACAATGCGCGCCACCGCTTCCGTTTTTCGCACAACGTTGTCCGACGACCTCGCCTTCAACCAAGTCACGGCTCGCAACGAACGCACCCCACCGACGCGGCGCACGGGTGTCAGCGCTGAGTTGTCGGCGCAGCCAAACTCTTGGTTCACCGCCGCGGCCAGCTTCACCTATACCCGCGCCGAGTTCACCAATACCGACGGCGGTTTCAACGCGGGCGATCTGCTGCCCTACGCGCCGCAGATCGTGATTCGCACGGACGTGGCGTTCACGCCCACGCTGGGGCGTGTGCTCAACCGACCGATCACTTCTCACTTTGGCTTTGGTCAAACGTCGATCGCACGCCGCCCGCTGCCCTATGGTGAGATGGGGCATGACTACTCGCTGCTCGACGCCGTGGCTAGCGTTCGCGTCCGTGAAGTCGAGCTTCGGTTGAGCGCATTCAACTTGCTCAATTTGAATTGGTACGACGGCGAATACACGTTCGCCTCCAACTTCGAGCGTGGCGCCGCGCCTTCGCTCGTTCCCCAGCGGCACGTCACTGTGGGTGCGCCGCGTACCGTCCTAGGCACGATCACGCTATTTTTGTGAGGCTCATCATGTCATCCCGCAGCTGCATCGCCATTTGCATCGCCCTCTCAGTCGCCTGCGCGCCGGGCTGTAGCTCCGAGGCGGGCGGAAGCACCACGGGCAAGCGTGTCGAACTACACACCGTGATCTCGACTGAACCCGCCGTGCAAGCGCAGTTCACGACCGGCTTCGGTTGGGACGTCGAGCTGACACAGGCAAAAGTAGCCGTCAGCGCGTTTTACTACTTCGACGGGCCACCGCCCACGGCTTCGTTTCGGGTGCCGCACCGCAGCCTCGGTGAACGACTCTCGAACTATTTCATTGGCACGGCGTGGGCGCACCCCGGGCACTATCAGGCTGGCACGGCGCTCGGGCAGGCCATCTTCACCAATCCGATTGTGTACGACTTGTTCTCATCGGACCCGGTGCAGTTGAGCGACGGCGACGGTGTGACGGGGATCTACCGTTCCGCGCGCTTCGTGTTGCCCAAGAACGCTCCGGCGGACTCGTTCCTCGATGGCCATCTGGCTGTCGCAGAAGGGCGAGCCGTGAAGCACGGCGAAACTTCCGCCAAACCCATCTATTTTCGACTGATCGCGGACTACGACGACATCTCGATGAACGTGAACGAGGGTGCGGTCGATGGCTGCGTCCTGGATGAAACCACGGTCACCGGTGACGGAACCATCACCGCCGAGGTCAAACCGACGATCTGGCTGAACCTGGTCGACTTTTCCAAGATCGAAAATCCCGGCAGCGCAGGCAGCCCCACCGAGGCACGCAACTCCGGCTTCTCTCAAGGGCTCACCCAGCTGAGCGCGTATCACTTCACCTACAGCAACTAATCCAGAGCTTCTTCAAACAAGGAACGAGTCATGATGTCGGAGACGACGTGCGTATTCGTGTGTGCGGCGCTCTTGGCTGCAGTCGGTTGCAGCGACCCGACCAGCCAAGGCAAAGGAACTGAACAGTTCACCACCTGGGGCGAAGAGTTCATCGAAGACGGGATCCCCGCCGGCGACGGCACCGACGGATTCATCGACGGCTGGTCGCTGAAATACCATAAATTCCTCGTGAATTATCACGAGATCGTCGTGGCTGACGCGGCGGGCAACGTGGCCGCCAAGCTCGACAAGCCCCGATTCGTGGACAACACGAAACGCGATGAGAAGGAGCTCATCACGTTCCCCGACCTCGACGCGAAGGCCTACACGCAGGTCAGCTACCAGATCAAGACCGCGGTCGCAGACGAAGAGATCGTCGGCGACGCCGACCCAGCGGACCTGGCGATGATGGTTCGGGAAGGCCTCTCCGTCTACGTCGAAGGCGAGGCAACCAAGGCCGATCCCGAAGACGAAAAGAAGACAATCAGCAAGACCTTTCACTGGGGTTTCAAGACGCAGACCAGCTACAAAGATTGCCACGCCGCCGACGAGAATGGCATCTCGACTGAAGGCGTGGTCGTCACGACCAACAAGACCGACACCAGCCAGCTCACGACCCACGGCGATCACCTGTTCTACGACAGCCTGCAATCAGGCGACAACGCCAAGCCCACCGCGATTCGCTTCGAAGAAAAGGCTGCCGCAGATGACGGTCCGAACGGCGACGGTGATGGCGACATCACGCTCCACGAAATCTGCCAGGAAGACATCGATACCGACGTGTACAACCCATCGGGTCTCCCCGGCGCCACGATTGGCGACTTCGTGATCTCGCTCGCGCGAACCATTGGCCACTTCCGCGGCGAAGGCGAATGCACGATCAAGCGCATCGACGCGCTGCCCTCGGGCGTCGTCAATCCGTGCGATGAATATGAGTGAGCGGCGCTCGCAGGCCTAGGAGGAACTGGTTTTGACGAGCGTAACGGTGAGCCATCGGGTTCGCCCTACGCTCGTCCCTCGCCCAGGGAGGGAAGCCGACAGTGCCGACTGTTCTGCCTCGGGCTGATGGTGCCCCCGAGCTTTTTCGGCCCTTGCACGACTGAAAAAACAGGAGCTGCACTCGCCGGTCGATCGAGACGCGCTGTGCTCCGTTACTAATACACGAGAGAGGGTCGATACCGTAAGCCACCTCCTTCCGGCGGACGCGCTGGCTCTGACCCGTTATCTACACACTCAGCTCGTGTTCTGAGTCGAGTCAAGCGGTACTAGCCTGAACGTATATCCGGAGCCGCGAGATTTTCTCGACGCTTGCAAGTACCTCGAGCGATCTCGTTCTAGCGTTGGCTGGAGGAGGACATCGAAGAAATCGCACGACCGACCCCGAGAAGCCGGCGCCTGCATCGCCCCCCGTCGATACCGCGCTATCAACACCGCCCACCCCAGGCAACGGCACGAGAGCCGCAAGCAAGTTCAGCCTACCGGGTCAAGGTAGTGCTACCTCGAGGTGAATCTTGAGGATCGGAGGTTCAAATCAGGGGGGCGATTCGTCCGATGCGCCACGAGCTTTCTGCGGCATTCCGCGTTCTGATCGCGGCATGAAGGGCGACACGGGCTGTGATAACCTAGGGCAATGCCCAGCGAGGTTGAAGCTCTGAACGCCCGCAAGCTCAGAGCAGCTGCGCGCCACGCGCGCATGACAGTCGAGGTCGTTGCACTCGGAGAGCGTAAGCCGTCACCGTACGCAGCAAGCACACCGGAAGACAGGCTTGCAGCAGCTGTCCGACTGATCGAACATCACCAGGCGCTTCGGGGAGGCTTTTCGACGATTCCGCGCTCGGCGTGGCCGGGTGAGACCTTTGTGGCCGGTGAGGCGGTTGGCTAAGCTTCCTCAGGACTTCACGGATTTGCTGATCGAGCTCCGCGAAGTCGACGCGGAGTTTCTGTTAGTCGGCGGTTGGGCCGTGATCCTATACGGCCACGTTCGAGCCACCGACGACATGGATCTCTTCGTCAGACCCTCCATCACCAACTCCAAGCGCGTCTTCGCAGCACTCGAGGCCTTCGGTGCTCCGTTGCGTGCACACGCGGTAGTGCCGGAGCACTTCGCCAGGGAGGGCGATGCGTATCGCTTCGGGATTGCGCCGCTCAAGATTGAGGTGCTCACCAAGATCAGCGGCGTATCGTTCGACGACGCGCTACTCGGTTCCAAGACGTTCGAGCTCGAAGGGCATGCAATCCCATACATCGGCAAGGCCGCGCTCATCGCCAACAAGAAATCGGCTGGGCGACTCAAGGACCTTGCAGATGTGGAAGAGCTCGAGCGGCTCGACGATCGCTAGCTCAGAGGTTCCTGGGCCTGCGTGCAGCGACAAACGAAAAACGCCGAGTCAGCTTTCGCTAACTTCGCTTTTTTCTCATTGCGCGGGAAGGATTTGAACCTCCGACCTTCGGATATGAGGAAAAATCTGCCGATTTGATTTCCTCACCAAGTTTTGAAAATCATTCGTAACTTGCCGCTGCGGCACATCGACTTGCCGTCGCGCTCGACGTTCAGCGCCTTGGCGCTTTCTGGCGAGCGGCACAGGAAGTACTGCGGCAGTTCGTCGTGTGTCTCGTCGCGATGGGCGCATTGATGGGACATGGCAGCTTCAGGCCTCTGACGGTATTTTGACGAGCCGGCACGCGCTCGAGCCGCGCTGGTCGACGTTTTTGGTCCGGCGGAACCGAACCTTAAAGTGGCATCAGAGTGATGACGCGAATCGCCCAGAGCTCGACGAGTTCCTGAAAGACACGCTCGGCGTTCAGGTCGAGGGCCGCGACCAGTTGTCCGAGCGATCGTTGGCCATCGGCTGCATCCAGCAGTCGCCAGAGCTCGACCGATACCGCAATCGTTCGGCTGTCGTAAGTATTAGCAAGCTGCGCAATTTCGCTGAGTTTTCCTTGCGCGTCCAGGCGCTTGACGCGCTCCAGGCGAGTGTACTTGCACAGCGACGGCACGAGCGCTTGGCACTGCTCGTGGGAGAGCTCTGCCTTTTCCACAACAAAGTCGCCAACGACCAGAGCGTTCAACTTCGTCGTGAGGAAACACACGACCGCGTCGTCGATCGAATCGACGATCGGCTCCGCGTTGTTGTTGAAGGACGTATTGAGCAGCACCGAAACTCCCGTAAGACGTCCGAATGCTTCGATGACCTCCCAGAAACGTCGGTTGCTGTCGCGGGTCACGGTCTGGACCCGCGCCGTGCCGTCGACATGCGTCACCGCGCCCAGAGTCGCGCGCTGGTCCTCGCGCACGTTGAGCACGTACGTCATGTGCCCGAGATCCGCGCCTGCCGCGGGGATCTCGAAATAGTCCCGCGCACGCTCGACAGGGACGACCGGCGCAAACGGCCGAAATCCCTCGCGCTTCTTGACCATCGCGTTGATGATCTCCTTGTTCTCCGGCGGACGCGGATCGGCGAGAATGCTGCGATTGCCTAAGGCCCGAGGGCCGAACTCGGCCCGGCCTTGCACCCAACCGATGACGCGACCCTGCGCGAGCAGTGCTGCCGCGTCATTCGCGACGCTTTCGCTCGAGCGGACCGACAAGAGCGAGCCCCAACGCTGGAGTGTGCCTCTTACCTGCTCTGCGTCGCCGATATCGCTGCCGAGATAGAGGTGCGGCAGGACGCGTGCTCGGCTCGTGCTCGGCCCCGGTGCGCCTTCCGAGCTTGCCCACAAAGCGGCCCCGAGCGCGCAGCCGGCGTCGTGCGATGCGGGCTGGACGTAGACGTTCGAGAACAGCCCCGAGCGCAGGATCTTACCGTTCAGCGTGCAATTGTGGGCCACGCCTCCCGCCAGACACAGGTTTTGCATCTTCGTCACGCTCTGGTGATGCCGCAGGACGTGGAAGACGATGGTCTCGAGCGTCTCCTGAAGCGAGGCGGCCACGTCCTTGTGGCGCTGTTCGATGGGCTGGGAGCGGTGACGAGGTTCGACCTGCCTGGCCAGCGCGAGCAATTGTTCGTTGTGAATCTCGTACGCGCCGTTCGGCCTCAGCGAATAGGCACGTTTGAATAGATTGCGATAAACAGCGGGGTCGCCGTAAGGCGCGAGACCCATCACTTTGAACTCGTCGTGAAATTTGAAGCCGAGGAAATGCGTCAGGTTCAGGTACAGGATCCCTAGGGAGTTCGCCACGGACGTCACCGCTTTCACGCGAATTCCACTCGCGTCGGCCGTCGCAACGCAGCCCGCTTCACTGTCGCCCTCGCCGTCCATCGTGACGACCAGCGCTTGGTCGAAACCCGAAGGACTGAACGCGCTCAATGCGTGCGTTAGATGGTGCTTGACGAAACGAATGCGGCGCGCGTCGACAGAGCCGAACTCGCGCTCCAGTATGGCGTGCAGGAAGGCCCGTGGATCCATATCCACCTTTCGATCGAGCTCGAACAGCGTCGAGAGCGGAACTCCTTGCATTAGCTGGAGTACGGCTACCCCCAGCGCCGTCTCGTCCGAGATGTTGAACGCGATGCGATCAACGTCGCCAAAGCGAACGCCGGCCGCGTCGAGGCAAGCCCGTATCGCATTCGCGGCGAACTTGTTGGTGTGCTTGATGCGGTTGAGACGTTCTTCTTCGAACGCCGCGACCACGTTCCCATTCCGCAGCAAGACCGCCGCGGAATCGTGCCCTATCTTGATTTTTGCGGCGTCGATCTGATCGAATCCACCGCTGATTCCCAGCACCAGCATTGTGACATCCCTTCAGCCAAAGTGGGTCATGGCGTCGATGGGCGTTCTGCGCTCATCACTGCCTGCGGAGTCCATGCACAGTCTGTGGGGTGGCCGTTCGCGAGCGAACGCGCGAAAGCTGAACCGAACTCCCCGCGCACCGCCTGCTTCAATGCAGCAGCCCTCGTCCGCTCTCGTCGACAGATTCACCGCCATTTCCTCCGCTCGAATTTCCCACCGTCTCGCGACCACACCCGGCCCAGGAGCGCGACCGCACGATAGCATGGCGATCGGTGCGTGCGCACACGCTGATTGCACTGACCGGCACTCCGCGCGTGAGATTTTCAAATCGAGCTGCAACGTTTCTGCAACGTTAAGGCGCCTGCGTTCGGAGGTGCGAAAGAGCGATCCGAAGCTCGCGACGAGGGCCGCACGTGAACCTTTGCTGGGTCGCGAGGCGCGCGGCCGTGCGGCCATCTGGCTGGAAACCAAGCTGAGTCGTCGGCCGAAAGCCGGTGCGGTTCGCGATGAGCAGTCATGGGAGCTCCGCATCCGTGTCGCAACGCGGACTACCAGATAGCAGCCGGGGCCTGCGCCGCTGGGGGCCTTATCTGTCGTTGCGCCCCCGCGCAAAGGTCCAGGTAATGCGCGCCCCGGCTTCAAGTTCTCAAGCCTGGGCCATATATCTTTTTTGATATATGGTAGCGGATGTGGTTTGGCGCGTGGAGCTCTTGGATACGCGAGTCGAGCGGGAGCTCGATACGCTCGCGCCCGGCATTCGATAGAGGTTTTTGCGAATCGTCGAGCTCATCGAACTACACGGCGCCGCCGCGATGCATGAACCTCACGTCAAGCATCGCGAAGGCAAACTCTGGGAGATGCGCATGAAGGGCAAGGACGGCATTGCACGAGCCCATCTACGCGAGCGCGTCGTTGTCGTGCACGCTTTCATCAAGAAAACACAGAAGACGCCAGCTCGCGCTCTAGACGTAGCCCGCACACGAGCAAAGGAAGTGGTTTGATGGGCGTTCCGATTAGTAGACTCAAGAAGCGTTGGATGAAAGAGCCCGGCCTCAAGGCCGGCTGCGACGCGCTCGAAGCAGAATTCGCAATCGCGAGCATTCTCATCGACGCAAGGACGAAAGCGAAGCTGTCCCAGCAGGAGGTCGCAAACAAGATGGGCACTTCGCAATCCGCGATCGCGCGCCTGGAGAGCGGCGCCGCCAAGCCGAGCTTATCCACGCTCGAACGATATGCGAAAGCAACGGGCATGCGAGTTCGCCTTTCGCTCGAGCCGGTAGTCGTTCGTAAGAAAAAGGGCCGCAGCGCGATATCGAGCGTGCAACGTCCACTGTGATTGCCGAGAGCGGCGCCGCGAACTGAACGGCCGAGCTAGGCCACCCGCACCTCAATCGGCACCGTGAACGCCGTTGTCCACGCGTAGTTGCGCCCCCGCGCAACTACGCGGCGCAGCCGAGGCGCAGCCCAGCTTTGCTCACGCATTGAGCACTGGAACGCCAACGAAGTGGGATGCCAGAGCGTCGAAATCGCTCGCATCACCCGTGACCACGATCGCGTCAGTCAGCGCTGCAGTCGCCATGACGATAGCGTCGATCGTGAGCTTGGCGTCGACGCCCCTCATGCGACCAAGCGCGATGCCCGCGGCCTTGGCAGCGTCAACTGACACGACAACCTGGGTCGAAGCCAGAATCTCCTCACGGGCGTCCGTTCGTCCACGCCACCACTCCGCTATGACTGGGAGCGGCACGAGAATGCGGGCTCGCCCGATCCTGACCAACCGCAGGAATCTTGCCGCACGCTCCTTACCGCGCTCGGCCGCGATCAATGCACCCGTGTCGAACACATATCGGGCGGTCACGCGACTCTCCGCTTCTTGGGGCGTTTTTTCGAGGCCGCCAGCTCGCGGCCGATATCCTTTTCGATGGCCTCTGCTTCGGTTTTCGACGGGGCCGAGATTCCGTGCCGCTGCAAGTACGCTTCCGCGGCCATCCGACGGCGTGCTTCCTCGGCGAGATCGGTCACCAATGCGGATAGATTCCCACCGAAGTCGCTGTTTGCCAGCGCGCGCAAAGCCCGCTTGGTCGTGGGATCCACCGAAACCGAAAAGGTTTCCGTTGCGCCTGCCCGTCGCGCTCTCTTCATGCTGACGATGTAGCATAAATTGCATGCGAGCGGCTGGGGTCTCGCCCGATGACTTGCTCGAACGGCACCCAGCACGACAGATCCTCCCCATTTTCGCGGTCAGGAAAGTCGAGTTGCGCCCCCGCGCAACTACACGCGGACAACGCCCCCCCCTCGAATGACGACGGCATTCCTGCATCTGCGGGCAGCAGCGCAGGCGGCGTGAAATCGCCACGGGCGACGTCGGCGAGGCCGTCGCCGTGGGGCCCGGGTCGATCGGCGGAGGCGAATCGGCGCGGAGGCGCGGGTCCGGAGGTCGGCGATTGCGGCGCGTTCCTGGGTGGCCTGCGACTCGGTTCGGCGCGCGTTTGGGCGACCATACGCGACGAGGTGCCGCCGTGCTCGAGCTTTGACCTGACGCGAGGCTGGCTAGCGCGCGCGGCGCGTCACGAACGGGCGTCACGATCGGTCTTTGCGGAGCAGCATCGACTGCTGCCGATGTCCGCGTGACTTCGCCGGCCAAAACCAAACCACGAAAGCGAACACAATGGAGCTCACGATGTTAACGATTCGCCGCGAAATACCCGTACGCGCCGTACGCGCACACGCGCTCAAGAATTGTTTGGCCGTAGTCCACGCAGTCAACCGACTGATCTCGAGCGACGTGGATGAAACGAGCAAGCAACGAATCTCGAGGTCACAAGACGCCGTGGCCAGGATGCTCGAGCTGATTGACGCTGATCTGCGAACGGATCGCGATTCGGGACCTCAGCCGCGTCCGCACTTCGTGACCTCGCAACAGATCATCGAGACCGTTCGTGCTCGTGTCGAGGACCTGGCGCAGACTCGGCGAGTTCGGCTGAGCGTCCAGCTCGGCCGAGGCGGCTTGTGGAGCGACGGGCATGACTTGGCCGAGGCTCTCGGAAACATCGCGATGAACGCGATCGAATCGAGCGCGGAAAACGACACGGTCATCATCTCGAGTTCGGAAAGCGCCGACGGCGGGCAACTATGGATCGTGCGTGACAGCGGGCCCGGCATCCCGAGTGAACTCGTTGCTAGGTTGGGTACGCCCGTCGCGTCGCGTCGTCGAGGAGGCTCTGGCCTCGGACTCGCCGTGGCGTGCGACATCGTGGAACGACACGGAGGCCTGGTGCACATCCAGAGCGCACCAGGCGCGGGTACGCAGGTATCTATTTGGATCCCTTGCGTGTCCCCAGCGTAGCTGTGTTCGCGCACGCCGCTGCGCAACTGCGCGACGCTCGTTCACCGAGTCGCGCTGTCACAACGGCGGGCTCTGCCCGGTCCTAATGGGCAAGACCGGCGCGAATCGAGCCGTCGGCAGAAAGAAGCACACATGAAAATCGTTGTAATCGGTGGCACCGGGCTGATCGGATCCAAGGTCATCAAGACGCTACGTGAAAAGGGGCATGAGGCGATCGCGGCGTCGCTCGAAACGGGCGTCAACATCATCACAGGCGCGGGACTGAATGAGGTGCTGAAGGGCGCAAACGTCGTGGTCGACGTCTCGAACTCGCCATCTTTCGAAGACGAGGCGGTGCTGAATTTTTTCGAGACGTCGACACGCAACTTGCTGAGCGCAGAGAAGGCCGCGGGCGTGACACACCATGTCGCGCTATCGGTCGTGGGCAGTGAGCGTCTGCCGAACAGCGGCTATTTGCGAGCCAAGGTCGCGCAGGAGAAGCTGATCAAGGAGTCCCCCGTCCCCTACTCGATCGTGCGCTCCACGCAGTTCTTCGAATTTCTCAAGCGTATCGCCAGCGAGGCAAGTGACGGCAAAACCGTACGCTTGCCGCCCGTGATGATTCAACCGATCGCAGCCGAGGACGCGGCCATGACGGTCAGCATGGTCGCGATGGGCGCACCGGCGAACGGCACGGTCGAGGTGGCCGGTCCTGAAGAGCTGCGCTTCGACACCTTCATCCAGACTGGGCTCATCGCTTACAAGGATCCGCGTCAGGTCGTCACCGACCCGGAGGCGAAGTACTTCGGCACACTACTGAGTGAGCGTTCCCTCGTGCCGCAGACTCCGTCACGACTCGGCAAGACCCGTCTGGCGGAGTGGTTGAGTCAACAGGCGACTTGAGCCGCGCGCAACCAACACCAATTCGACCCCAGTCACTCACTTCAAGACCGAAGGTTTTGATGACCCACTCGACTCTACCCACTCCAAATGACGCCAGGCGCCGCGACATTCTGCTTGGCGGAGCCGCTCTCGTCGTTGCTGGCTGCATGCGAGCACCGCAGCCCGCTCGAAATCTGAAGCCGGACCTTCTCTCAACATCGATAGGAACGCCCCCAATGCCCACAATCAAGACCAAAGACAATGCCGAGATCTTCTACAAGGATTGGGGCGAGGGACAGCCCGTCGTCTTCAGCCATGGTTGGCCGTTGAACGGGGATGCCTGGGACGAGCAAATGTTCTTCTTGGCATCACGTGGCTATCGGGCCATCGCTCATGACCGTCGTGGACATGGCCGTTCCAGCCAGACTTGGCAAGGCAATGACATGGACACCTACGCCGATGATCTCGCGCAACTGATCGAGCAGCTTCAGCTGAAGAACGCGATCCTGGTGGGGCATTCGACGGGCGGCGGTGAAGTGGCGCGTTACATCGGGCGCCACGGCACTCGCCGAGTGGCCAAGGCAGCATTGATCAGCGCTGTGCCGCCCTCGCTCCTGAAAACCAACGCCAATCCGGAAGGCGTTCCAATCGCGGCGTTCGATGGACTCCGTACGGGAATCGAGGCCGACCGCTCGCAATTCTACAAGGAATTCAGCGTGCCGTTCTTCGGTAGCAACCGAGGAGGCGCCAAGATCTCCCAAGGCGTGCTCGATCAATTCTGGATGCAGTGCATGCAGGTGGGCGTGAAGGCAGCGCTCGATTGCATCCGGGCGTTCTCCGAGACGGACTTCACGGAAGACCTACGAAAGTTCGACGTACCGACGCTCGTGCTCCACGGTGACGACGATCAAATCGTGCCACTCGCCTTGACCGGCATGCGCAGCGCGAAGCTGGTCAAGAATGCGACTTTGAACGTGTACGCGGGCGCGCCGCATGGCCTAATGACCACGCACCGGGAGCGCTTCAACGCGGACCTGCTCTCGTTCATCAAAGCCTAAGCCGTGCTGTGGGCCCGCCCGTTGCAAACGAAGATGACGGGTGTCAGATCGTCGAGGAGGCTGAAACGGGTCTGCACTTTCCACCCGTTCGTGCAGGTTCAACCCAACGTCGGCGCGGTTCTTACGCGAAACTCCGAACAGCCACACGACGACGCAAACGGCGGCTTACTCCAGCGCCTAGCGCAGCGGGCCTTTCAAGGCCGCGCTGCGCTAGCCCGGTGCTCCCCGATGTGCGGGCCCGTGCGCGATGCGCCCGCTACCACGACGCATGAAATGAGAATCGACGGGCGCGCTGTCACCGATTCGGCGGCTCACTGGTCTTAGCGGTGCAGCGCGAACCCCGTCCCCAAGGAGAACCCATGTCACTCGCTGTCCAAATCGATGAATTCGATGTCGTTGCATTTCCACGCTCGGAGCTCGTGCGTGAAGTCATCGAACTTTTAACGAATCACGCCAACGTCGCCATCTCGAACCACAGCATTCGTAGCTACTTGTTCGCCCGCCTCGCTGCCGAAGATCGCGGCCTCGCGCCGGGACGCGACTACAACCCGGAGTTGCTGTTTTGTGCGTGCGCCTTGCACGACATCGGGCTGACCGACGTAGCGAGCGGAAGCCAGCGTTTCGAAGTGGACGGTGCCGGCACTGTCCGAAGCAATCGTGACGCAAGCTAGCGGCAAGCCGCAGAACGCTCCACTCTTCTCCGCGTCCGCACAAGTGCTGCGGGAGCGCTCGGCGGTCGCACACCTCACCGAGATCGAGCGCATCGCGCGCGACGGGCGCTGGCGCGAATGACTCGGTGGCGCGCGTCATTGGGAGATCATGGATGAACCGCAGTCAAAGGCGCCGCTGGCTTCGCCAAGTCTCGCGCGCACGCGTCGAGTCGCTCGGAGCTCGTGTTTTGAGCGCGCTCGAGGCCAGTTCGTCCGATGCGGACGCTGGGCGCGCAGAAGCGGTCTTGGACACTGGCGACGGGATCCCGGGCCAGGTGCTGGTCGACGCCGAATACCCAACCTCGATGGCTGATTCGTGATCCCCTATTTTTTAGGGCACGAGGTGAGCATGCAACACCCGATCGCTGACTACATTCGAATCGAAAAACTGGCCTACGCCTATTGGCAGGCGAGAGGCACCCCGGTTGGGTCACCCGAGGTCGACTGGCTGGCGGCGGAAGCAACGCTGCATCGCCACCGGCACGATGCACCGGAATTGCCGCCGTTCGGCTTGGCGTGGAGGCCCAACGAAGCGTTCTTCGCAATGCCTTGAGCGGTCCCTCCTCGCCTGAGGATTGGTCGGCTGGGCGGCATGCATCAAGATGAGACGGCCAAAAGTTGGCTCGGCTGGTAAATCTTTGGTCGCTGCTCCGCGCGGGGATTTCGCGGCGCAAAACGATCTGACTCCAATTCACGCACTGACGCGTTTGGCATAGAACTTGAAGATGCGTGCGCTAGTGTCGCGCATGGCCAATATCTTGCTGGTGGACGACGAATCGGCGTTCATGCCGGAGCAGGTTCGTCAGGCTCTGCCGGAGCATACGGTGACCGTGGCGACCAGCGGACGCGAAGGACTCGCTGCGATTCGCACCTCGCGGCCCGATGTCGTCCTTCTCGATCTCGGTCTGCCGGACCGGTCGGGCCTCGAAATCTTCGAAGATATCCGCGTGCACGACGCGCGGCTACCCGTGATCTTCGTGACGATGGCCAAGCGCGCCGACGCGGCGATCGAAGCGATGAAGCGAGGCGCCTTCAACTACATTTACAAGCCGATCGACCTGGAACAGCTCGAAGCCGTGGTTCGTGACGCCCTGGCAGCCGGCCATCAAATGCGCGTGCCAGTCGCGTTGTGTCAGACGCCACTCGAGCCGTTCGAAGACGGTTCGTTGTTCGGCAGCTGCCCGGCGATGCTCGAAGTCTACAAGGCAATCGGTCGCGTCGCCGCCCAGGACGTGACTGTGTTGATCACGGGTGAGAGCGGTACCGGTAAGGAGCTCGTCGCGCGCGCAATCTATCAACACAGCTCGCGCTCGTCGGCACCGTTCCTCGCCCTCAACTGCGCGGCGATTCCGGAGAACTTGCTCGAAAGTGAGCTGTTCGGTCACGAGCGCGGTGCGTTCACCGGCGCCGACCGCCGGCGGATCGGCAAGTTCGAGCAATACCGTGACGGCACGATCCTGCTCGACGAGGTCGGTGACATGCCGGCATCTCTGCAAGCCAAGGTGCTTCGCCTGCTTCAAGAGCAAGCATTCGAACGAGTCGGCGGGAACGAAGTCGTGCGCACGAACGTGCGCCTGATCGCGGCGACACATCACGACCTCAAGCAGCTGGTCGCAAACGGGAAGTTCCGGCTCGATCTGTTCTACCGCCTCGGCGTGTTCATGATCCACCTGCCACCGCTACGCGAGCGCGGCGAGGATCTCCCAGTGCTCGCGCTGCAATACGTCCGACATTTCAGCCGCGAACTCGGCCGTGAGGTGCGAGAGATCGCGCCCGAAACAATGGCCCAGCTACGCGCCTATGACTGGCCGGGAAATATCCGCGAGCTGCAGAGCGTGTTGAAGCAAGCGGTGCTCCGTGCGCACGGCTATACGTTGATGCCATCGTGCCTGCCCGAGCTGTCTGGCGCGACGGAGCCGACGGATGCACTAGGCGTCCCCGCGCAAGCTGCGCGTACCACGTTGCCCAGTCCAGAAGCCATCGATCTGGAGTCTTTCGTGGAAGAGCGCCTCGAAGTCAGCAAGGACCTGTACGCGGACACCCGCAACTTCGTCGACCGAATGCTGCTGGTACGGGTTCTCGAGCACACCAAGGGCAACTACAGCGCTGCCGCCGAGGTGCTCGGCATCTCGCGTCAAACCATGCGCGTCAAGCTGCGCACGCTGGGCATCACGGTGGGGCATTCGGTCGAACTCGACGAGGATCCTCGGCCGTAGGTCAATTGAGTTCATGAGCGACACCCAGAGGCTGGAACAGCGAGTGGCTTGGCTCGAGCGCCAGCTCGAACTGACGAAGCGAATCACCGGCGATGCCGGCGTTTCCACGTACGTCTTTGACGGGCCATCGGCGGCTGACTGCCGCGTAGTACCCGAAGGCGTGCTTTGGGAAGTACACGCCGATCGCAGCGCGTGGCCGACTCTCGAGCAGGCGATGGCACGCCCGAGCGCCCCTGTCGCACACCTTCGCATGCTTCGCGAGCGACTTCAGGGTTGGCTGGATTCGCGAGCTCCCTATTTCGAGACCGAGTACTCAGTCTCGCTCGCCGACGGCTCCGTCGCCTGGATGCTCGGGCGTGGAACGATCGACTACGACGCGAACGGCGAGCCGGCGTCGATGAACGCCATCGCCTCCGACATCACTGCGCTCAAGCGCGGCGAGGAGAAGACCGAGCGAGCGACGGCAATGCTCGCGCTCGCGACCAAACTCTCGCAGGTCTATATCTGGCAGTTCGACTTCGTCGGGGGTGCCTTCGACAACGGACGCGCGACGTTCATCAACGTGTGGGAGTCGCTCGGGTACGATCCAAACGACGCGCCGACCGACTTCGCTGCCAGCATGGCCCTAGTCGTGCATGCCGAAGACCACCCTTCGGTGATGCTCGCCCTCGCCGCCTGCATTCGAGGCGAAACGCCCAACTTCCGCGTCGAGTACCGAGTCCACCACGCCGACGGATCGTTGCGCTGGAATCTAGCCCACGGGATCGTCACACGTGACGCCAGCGGCGTGCCGCTCAGCCTGATAGGTACGAGCTACGACGTGACCGCCCTCAAGCGCGCGGAGGAAGAAGCCCGCCACCACAAGGAGCGCCTCGAGCTCTCGATCCTCGGCTCGAAGGCTTGTACCTGGGACTTCGAGCTGCCAGACGGAAAGTTGCTCAATGCTCGCGCAACCTACACGAACGTGTTCGAGACGCTCGGCTACACCCCGGAGGATGACACGAGTCGCTTTCCGGACGCCCTAGCGGCGCTCATCCCTCCAGAAAGACAAGGCGCGTTCGTCGCCGAGATCCAAAGTCACCTCGATGGAACGAGCCGCGAGTGGGAGAACGTGTATGCGGTCAGATTCAAGGATGGTTCCGAGCGCTGGCACCTCAGTCGCGGAGTCATCCAGCGCGATCCAGCGAGTGGCCATGCTCGGCGCCTCACGGGGATCAGCATCGACGTCACGGAGCGCACGCTCATGGAACATGCGCTCCGTGATAGCGAACAGCGGGTTCGCGCGGTATTCGAAAACTCCGCCTTCGGGTTTTTCGTCACCTCACTCCAGGGGACTTTCCTGGATTGCAACACGGCGCTCTGCACACTGCTCGGCTATTCGCGCGACGAGCTGGTCGGGCAAGATGCCCGCCCGGTCTTCTCCCCAGAAGAGCTGCCGGAGGCGCGTGAACGCCAACGTGCACTCTTGGCTGGTGAGGTTGCACGGCAGAGTTTCGATACGCGCTATCGCCGCAGGAACGGTACGGTCTGCTGGATCAATTGCACGTTCTCCGTGATGAGCCGCGATGAGTCGGGCGCCGCGACTCACATTCTTGGCATCGTTCAAGACATCACCTCACGAAAGAATCTCGAAGAGGATCTGAAAAGAACGACGGAGCGCCTCGAGCTTGGCACGAGTGGATCCGGAACGACGATTTTCGACCTCGCGATGCCGACCGCGGAGATCGCGGATGACCACCCGCTCCACCGCGGGGCCACGATGACGCTCATCGGCTGGGAGAACTTCGGCTACGATCCAGCGACTTCGATCACGGATGCAGCCCAAGTCGGCCAACTGCTACACCACCCCGACGACCACCAGCGCGCCAACGAGGTTACCCAAGCGTACTTGAGCGGTGCGTCGCCAAAGCTGGAAACAGAGTACCGGATTCGACACGCGGACGGCTCGTTTTCGTGGCGCCTCGTTCGAGGGCAGGCGCTGCGCGACGCAGCCGGGTACCCGACGCGACTCATCGGCAGCATGGTCGACATCACGGAGCTCAAGCGGATCGAAGAGGAGCTGCATGCCGCGCGGCAGGCCGCGGAGCTGGCAAACCGGGCAAAAGACGAATTCCTCGCCAACGTCAGCCACGAGATCCGTACACCCATGAACGCGATTTTGGGCATGACGGAGCTTGCCCTCGATGCCTCCGAGACGGCGCACCAGCGGCAGCTGCTCTCGACGGTGAGAGTGGCGGCAAGAAACCTGCTGCAAGTCATCAATGACCTGCTGGACTTCTCCAAGATCACCGCCGGCAAACTCGCGCTCGACCACGCCGATTTTTCCCTACGGGCCGCGATCGGCGACACCCTGCGCGCCCTCGCGGTGCGGGCGCACCGCAAGGGCCTCGAGCTCGTATACAACGTGGATCCCGAGGTACCCGATCTCTACTTCGGTGATGCTGGGCGAGTCCGACAGGTGCTCATGAACTTGATCAGCAACGCGATCAAGTTCACGCCGCGCGGTGAGGTGGTCGTTCAGGTAATGCTCGATCGCGATGCGCTGCCTGATGACGCGATCCCGCTGCGGTTCACGGTGCACGACACGGGCATCGGAATCGCGCCAGAGAAGCATGCCTCGATCTTCCGCGCGTTCGAGCAGGAAGATGCCTCGACCACGCGCAAGTTCGGCGGAACTGGGCTGGGGCTCACCATCGCATCGCAACTTGCGACGCTCATGGGCGGGCAGATCACGGTCGACAGTGAGCCTGGACGAGGCAGCACCTTCTCGTTCACAGCGCGCATCAGCCGGTCGTCGAAAGCGGAGTGGCCAGGTGTGTCGCACAGCGGTCTGCTCGATGGTCTCGAGGTCCTGGTCGTCGATGACAACGAGACCAACCGTGAGATCCTGATCGAGTGGTTGGGCCGGTGGCGCATGCGCCCGATCGCTGCGGCAGATGCCGCGGCGGCCTTCGAGGTACTCGAGCGCGCGCAAGAGTCCGCGTCACCCTGCCCTTTGGTGCTGCTCGACGGTCACATGCCAGACATCGACGGCATCACGTTAGCTGGCAAGATCCGCGCGCGCTTCGGACCGTCAGCGCACCGGCTGATCCTGCTCAGCTCCGATCACAGCTCGGCTCTTGCCACTCGTGCGCGCGAAGCCGGCATTCACGGGTACCTGCTCAAGCCAGTGCAGCAATCGGAGCTCCTCGAGACGATCTGGACGGTGATGAGCGCTTCGGCAAACATCGAAAGCCTGTCGCGCATCGAAGCCGGCGCGGAGCCTGCGCCGGGCTCGCGCCTCCTGAATGTACTCGTCGCCGAGGACAACGAGCTCAACGTGGCTCTGCTGCGCGAGTTACTCAGCCAGCGCAATCACCGCGTCGACGTCGCGGACGACGGTCGCGCCGCGCTCGAGCTGGCTAGCAAAGACGACCCCGCCTATGACGTGATGCTTCTCGATCTGCACATGCCTGAGCTCGACGGTTTCGAGGTCGTGCGCGCGATTCGCGAACGCGAGCGCGGATCCACGAAGCATCTACCGATCGTCGCCTTGACCGCGCGGTCATCACCGCGCGATCGAGAAACGTCCCTCGCTGCGGGAATGGACGAGTTTCTGTCCAAACCGATCGACGTCGAAGCGCTGTGGTCCGCGCTCGATCGAGTCACGTCCCGTGAACCGTCCAAGAGGCACCGCTCGCCGTTGCTCGACGCGCGGGTCATCCTGCAGACATGCGGTGGCCGTCCGGCGGTCCTCGAGCGGCTGCTGGAGATTTTTCGCCGAAGCGTGCCAGAGCATTTGGCTGCCATCCGCGCCGCGCTCGTTCAGCGAGAATTTTCCCAGCTGCGTGTCTCGGCCCACATGCTGGCCGCTACGCTCTCAGCTTTTTCCAGGATCGCCGGGGCGCTCGCATCGACGCTGGAGGACGCGGCGTTCGACGAGAACCTCGAACGTTGCACGGCGCTCGTGGGACAGCTCGAATCGACGTCTGCCACGCTACTCGACGAAGTCCGAGATCTCACGCTGGAAAGCCTCAGCGCCTGAAACGAAGCGCACGATTCTCGACGTACGATTCGTAGTCATCCATCTAGCGCACCGCCGGTCCCACGAAAGCTAGGCGTGTTGGTCCATGTGCTTAGCTCGGCGTCGCGTTGATGACGAGGACGTCCAGTTGATGACGAGGACATCGCCAGCGCGTTGCGGTCATCGCACTCGCCCACTTGGCGCTCAGGAATCGTCCAGCAACGTTGCGGACGAGCCGCTGCGGCTCGCTTTCATCCAACGTTTTCGTCCGGCTCGCGCGACCGCTGCCGTTCTTGCGCGATTTTCGGATGTGGCACGCAAGATGCTCAAGGGCTCTCCCATGACCGCCCTTGATGTCAGTTCGACGAGTAGCCGTTCGGATAAAGACCTTTATGCCTTCGTGCGCGCGCGTCGGCGCCTGTTCGGCATTGCATGTCGCATGCTCGGAAGTGCTGCAGAGGCCGAGGATATCGTGCAAGAGGTGTGGTTGCGCTGGCACAGAGCTGACCGGAGCACCGTCCGTGATCCACACGCTTTCTTGGTGACGACCACGACTCGCCTCGCGATCAACCACACGCAGAGCGCCCGCCGGCGACGCGAGGCATACGTCAGCTCCGAGCTGCCCGAGCCGTCGTACGATGACGCCTCGCCGCACGGAGCAGAGCGAGGGGAAGCGCTTGGATTTGCTCTGTCCATCCTGATGCAAACGCTGGCCCCGAAGGAGCGCGCCTCTTACATCCTTCGCGAGGCTTTCAACTATACCTATGTCGAGATCGCGGAAATACTGCAAGTGAACGAGCCGTGCTGCCGCCAGTTGGTCACACGAGCGCGTAAGCACATCGCCGAGGGACATCGCGCGCCAGTAAACCCATCTCAACAGCGGCGTCTGGTCGACGCCTTCACCCAGGCCTCCAGGAAAGGCGATCTTGCCAGCCTAGAGGGACTACTCATGACGGACATCGCGAGACGTCGAACGCGTCCGGCGTGGAGAGGCTGCCGACAAATAGGGGCCGAAGCGGGCCTTTGAACTCGTGAAGAAGCTATCCGTAGTGTCGTCCCGCGCACGGGCGGGCGCCCCGCGCGTGCTGCAAGAGGCACCGGCGTTCGAGCTCTGACGTTGCTCGTCAGGGCTTGCGGCGATTGAAACGACGGCTGCCGTTGGGCTTGCGCAACGAGGCCCATCGCGCAAGCCTTCTGCCCCGTGTCTTCCCGCCACGTTCAACCGACGCTCTTCGAGCTTCCGCCTCGAACCGTCGAGGCGGCGCCGGCCGATCCCGAGCTACGCGCCCTCTCCGAACGCCTCTCCCCGGCTCTCCGCCTGGGCACCATGTCCTGGTCCTTCCCGGGCTGGCGCGGCACCGTTTACGCAAACGACACAGATCCGAAATTGCTCTCGGAAGCCGGGCTCACCGCGTACAGCAAGCATCCCTGCCTTCGCTCGGTCGAAGTCGATCGCTCTTTCTACGATCCACTGCCGGAGCACTATTTCCGGCAGCTCGCCCAACAAGTGCCGGACGACTTTCGCTTCCTCGTCAAGGCGCACGAAGAGTGCACGCTCTCGCACTTCCCGAAGCACGCCCGCTATGGCAAGCGCCAAGGAGAGGCAAACCCTCGGTTCCTCGATCCGGCGTATGCAACGGACGCGGTGGCCGCGCAGTGTTCGCCAGGTCTAGGCGAGAAGCTCGGAGCATTGCTGTTTCAATTTCCGCCACAGGACGTCGGGCACCCCACGCAGTTCGCCGATCGCTTGCAGGCATTCCTCGAACAACTGCCGCGTGGCCTGCCGTACGCCGTCGAGCTGCGCAATGCTGAGTTGCTCACGCCGGCCTACGCTCGCGCGCTCGCCACTGGCGGCGCCGTACACGCGCACAATGCGTGGGGCATCATGCCGTCGGTGCTCGCGCAAGCGCGGCTGATTCCGCCGCCTTCGCGCAAGCCGCTGATCGTGCGCTGGTTGATGCGGCGCGGGGACGAGTACGAAGCCGCGCGCTCGCGCTTTCTTCCCTTCAATCGGCTGGTCGAGCCCGACCTCACGACGCGCACCGATATCGCTACCCTCGTCAGCAAAGCGCTGGCGCACGACGTGCCGGCCTTCGTTCTGGTCAACAACAAGGCCGAGGGCAGCTCGCCTGCCAGCATCATTGAGCTCGCGCGAGCCATCGAAACGGCTAGCGCGATGCATTCTTGAACACGACGGGTACCTGCAGCGTCGCGTGACCGCTCGCGGGAGGCTCGAATTGCGCCGGGCCGACCACCGTGAACAGGCATTCGAGCGTCGGTTCATCCACGCCCTGCACGTCTGCCGAAATCGCTCGAACTTCGCCTGCGCAGCCGACCTCGAGCGCTAGGCGCACGCTGCCTTCGGCATCCGCTTTGGAGTCAAGCCAATGCGAAAAACAGCGCCGAAACGCGGGCCGCAAGGCGGCCACGACCAGATCCGGCGAATGAGGGTCCGCGGATGCTGGCGCAGCCGCACTTCCGTCGATCTCCGATGGCGCGCTCGGAGGCGACGCGCTCGGCTGCTGGGCGTTGGCCTCGAGCACCGCGTTGGGCAGCAACGGGAACACGCCAACAGACCCGCTGAACGTGAGCACGACCGGCTCTTCGGCTGGCTTGCTGTTTGCTGCCGGCTGGCAGCTTTTCTGAATCGCGCTCTGCCAAGAGTAGCGCGGCGAATTCGCCGCCCGCGTCGGCGCGTACGGCCCAGGAGCGCGCGTCACGTCGGGTGGCGGGCTATCGAATTCAATCGCTTGCGGGCCGTTCGAGCTCGGCTCGGGAAAGGCAACTTTGGCCGGCGATGTCGCACACGCGACGGCGACCATTGGCGCGAAAGGAAGAACAAGGAAGCCGCGGGAAGTCGACATTGCACACGCTCGGCACTTCCCCACGCTTCGTTGGAAGAGAGTGCGGATGGTGCTCGAGATGGCGCGAGCCTAGGCGCGATCTGTGCCGACATGGTTTCGACGCGATGACCATTGGCGCTCGCTCGAGCCTCGATTCAGCGGCCGAAGTCCTGTCTCGCCCTGAGCCGGGAGCCGAAATGCGCCGCTTTCGGCACAGCGCAAGGAAAGAGTCTTTCTGGAACCGATTCCAGGAGCCGGGAAACTTTTTAATGAGATGCTTTGCAGAACGACATCGTTGGGGCGAAAACGAGCTGCATCGCTACCCGACGGAGTTACGCTCTGCCGGGTGTCGTCTTTCGCCAAGTCACGCGCGTTGTCCTACTGGCCGCTCACCCTAATCGCTCTCGCTTCCCTTCATTGTCAGCAATCGAACTCTCAGTGCGACACCAGTAGCGGCGGCAGCGCCAGCGCGGGCGCTCCGGCGGTGGTTCAGCCGGTCGCGGGGACGGCCGGCACGCCCCCCGTGAGCAACACCGGTGGTGCTACGAGCGCGGGCGCGGGCGGAGCGGCTGCCATGGCTGGCTCTGGGGGCAGCGCGCCGATGGAGCCCCGGGGCCCAACGCCGGCCACAAATGGCGTGAATTTCCCGTTTCCGCAGAACCGCTTCAGCGAAAACTGTACCTATCCGAACTTCAAGAACTCGGACGTGAAGGCCGCCTACGAGAAGTGGAAGGCGGACACCGTGACCGCCGACGGCGCCAATGGTTTCTTGCGCGTCAAACGAGCGAACGAGCCGGGCGATCTCGAGCCGAACTCGACGGTCTCCGAGGGCATCGCCTACGGCATGCTGATCGCGGTGTACATGGGCGACCAGACCCTGTTCGATTCTTTGTGGAAGTACGAGCAGCAATGCCTCGGGAAGAACGGGCTGATGGATTGGTACATGCTGGCCAACGGCAAGGATCGCGGTGCCAACGGCACCGGCGCAGCCAGTGATGCCGATGAAGACATGGCCTGGGCGCTGGTCATGGCGGACAAGCAATGGGGCGACAAAGGCAGCTTGAACGACACGTACTTGAACATCGCCAAGCACCAAATCGAGCAAGTCTACAACACGGAAATCCAAGACGATAAGCTGCTCAAGCCGGGTGACGGTTGGGGCGGTTGGAGCACGGTCAATGCGTCCTACTTCGCGCCGTCATACTACCGCGTGTTCGCCAAGGTGAGCGGCAACAACAAGTGGAACGACGTGCTGCAGACGAGTTACGACACGCTCGCCAAATCGTTGAACGCCGCCAACGGCAACACGGAAAATGGCCTCGTGCCGGCGTGGTGCACGAGTGACGGCGTGCCGAACGCCAACGTGTGGATGTCGGGGAACGCTCCCACCCACTACCAATACGACTCGTGCCGAACGCCGTTCCGCATCGGACTCGATTATTGCCACTTCGGCGAGACGCGCGCGAAGGACTATGTCGCCAAGACGAGTCAGTTCTTCTCCAACATCGGCGCCAAACAAATGGTCGATGGCTATGACCTCAACGGCACGCCGCGTCCTCAATACCAAGGTGGGCAATCTGCAGCATTCGTCGGTCCCGCTGCGGTCGGCGCGATGAGCAACGCGAGCTACAAGTCCTTCGTTCAGGACGGCTACGACAACGTTGCCACAATGAAGCTCTTGGTTGGTGGCGTGTATTACGACGAGTCGTGGACCGTGTTGTCGCTGCTGATGATGTCCGGGAATTTCTTGGACTACACGGCGCTGTCACCCATGTGAGCGGTCGATGTAGGGGAGCGGCACGCACCCGCACACTCGTGCCGCTTTCATCCCATCTACGTGGGTGTTGTCGGATTTCGTCTTGGTTTCATTTCTCTAGAAATGTTGCCTGCACGGATGTTCGGGAACACAATTCGGCATGTCCAGCGGCGACGACGACACAGCCGTCAGTGATGTGGCGCAGGCCATTCCCGTCGTTCGCACGAGTTCGGACTGCCTCGTCGTCGTTTATCAGCGTGAGGGAGGAGCGGGTCGATCGATCAAGCTCGATCACCTGCCCTTGCGCATCGGTCGCGATCCCAACAACGAGCTGGTGTTGACGGATGACGGCGTATCGCGACGGCATGCGCGCATCGAACGTCGCTCGGAGCGCATCGTTTTGATGGATGTGGGTTCGACCAACGGCACGCTGCTGAACGACGCTGAACTCAGCGGTATCGTCGAATTGCGCACCGGCGATCGTATCCAAATTGGCGGAACCATCTTCAAGTACCTGAGCGCAACCGATCTGGAAGCCGCGCTGCACGAGCAAATCTTCTCCAACGCGACAACGGACGCGCTCACCGGTATGCGCAGTAAGCGCCACCTGATGGACGAACTCGGCCGCGAGTTTTCGCGCGCGCGGCGCTACAATCGCGCGTTCTGCCTGCTGATGATCGACATCGACCACTTCAAGTCCGTGAACGACGACTACGGGCACCAACTGGGTGACATCACCTTGCGCGCGGTCGCGGGAAACGTGATGTCTTGCCTGCCCTCCGACTCGCTCGCCGCGCGCTATGGCGGTGAAGAGTTCGTCGTAGTGTTACTCGAGACCAAGCTCGAGGACGCGGTGGCCATCGCCGAACGGATCCGCCAGGCCATCGCCGAGCTCACCATCAGTTACCGAGACACCCAGCTGCAAGTCACCGTCAGCATCGGCTGCGCCGAATACAGCCACGGCGACGAAAACGAATTGCGCCTGTTCGAGCGCGCCGACCAGTGCATGTACGCCGCAAAACAGGCCGGGCGCAACGCCGTCCGGCGTTGACGTCAGAGCGCTGCGACGTCAATCACGTACGCGCCGCCGGCCATACCCGTGCCACCTTCTGGCGTCCCGTAGTAGTTCTCGACGCGCAGCTTGAACAGTGTACCGGTAGCACCACGCACCAGCCACGTCCCTGCGTGCGGGCTGAGCGTGTGCGCCTCGGCGTCGTAGTCGTACCAATTGGCAAAGCTCGTCGCGACAGCGCCCGTGACGTCGACAATCGGGTTGCAATCCGCATCGAAAAACTTTTCGGTTTCGAATTCGGCGACCAGCGCATCGTCAGCGGTCACGTCCTCGAACTGTTTGTCGATCAGGACAGCTCCACCCTTGCCGGGACCGCCGTCACCGCTGTTCGTGTACATGAGCGGTCGTTTGAACGCCAAGTCCCAAGCCGACGAACCCGCGGAAGTGACATCCGTCACATCGACTCGCGCTGAACGGTCGAGTGACACGAACGTCCACGGATTCATGGCTGCGGCCGCCGTTCCGCCTGCAGTCGCGCCAACGTACAGCGTCTTGGTCGCACCATCGCCCGAGATGACCGAGACATCGCCACTCGAGACGCTATCGATCGCTCCCAGCAGTTGTGCGCGCGCGGCGGAACACGCCACCGAATCGCCCATCCCCTGGCCTCCAGCTGCACCTGCGCTCGGCTCGCCCGCGTCGGAGCCACAACCGTAGAGACAGACCAAGAGCGTACCCAAGAACAGATGCTTCATGACTTCATCACTGCTCGACCGGCTTGACATGCATCACGACCGTGCCGGGAGACGACGTCGTGGGTTCTCGAAACACGCTGAACGCGATCAAAAAATTTTGCAGCGCGCTGGCATCTTGCACGAGCCACGCCGCGCGCGCCGGCTCGCGCGGATTGCTCCGAGGCACCACCCAAACGCCGGTTTCGAACGCACTGACCACGTGATCACCGCGAAATTGCGCCTGCGCGAATGATTCGAGCGACACGTCATCGAAGCGGGCAGCAGCGTCCGCGTCCGTGAACGCCCGGATACCCGTCAAGGTCTCGCCGCTGGTCTCGCTAGCTTGTAGATCCACCGCGCTCACGCCGCGCGGGCCACCAACCTCCCCGTTGACAGTGATCGAATCGCGGCGAAAGCACAGATCCCAAGCCTGGGATTCACGCGCGCTATCTGGCGTGAGCATCGTGACGTTCCCGCTCTCGAGATCGAGGCAGCCGCTCGCAGCGCTCGCGCCGCCTGAAATGCCACCCGCGGTGCCGTCGATTTGTAGGCTTTCCGCGGCAGAATCTGCGCTTCCGAGCGCCGCGTAGCGGATCCGATACAGTCCGCTCACCGGTGCATTGTCTTGCTCCGAATAGTAGCTCGAAATCTGCACCTTCCACAGCTGCTCACCGCGCCTCACTCCGTAGACGTGAAAGCGACTGTACAGCGCATGTGTCGCGCCATCGTACGCGTACCATTCGAGGAACGCACCGCCCGCTTTGTCGGAGGCGACAAACGGCACTTCCGGAGAGGCAGCACCCCGCAAGGCGGAGAGCTCGAGCTGTCCGAACGCCGCCGCCTTCCCCACGCCGGAAGGCCCACTGTTCGTGAAAACATCATAGCCTTCGAAGGCGAGGTCCCAACCACTCGATTCCTCCGGGGCAGGTGGCGACACGAGTTGTGGCTCCGCCAGTTGCACGAAGACGCGTCCCGTCTCGGGCACGATGACCTCGAGCTCTCGCGTGCCTTCGTACAGCGACGAGTCATCCGCGTTGCTCGCGTCCGTCGAGTTCGCTGGCTCCGGCGACCCCGAGCACGCCAATACCAAGCACCCGAGACTCACCTTGCACGCGTTTCGACTCATTTCGCTCATTGCGCGACTTCCGCCGGCAGCGCGAGGCTCAGCCCCGCGTACAACACGCGCCCGAGTGGCGGCCTCAAATCGCCAATTTGCCCGGGATTTTGGTGTTCATCGAACACATTGACTACGCCCAGATAGGCCTCTAGCGCGGGCCATAGCGCGCGCGACAAGCGAGCATCCACCGTTTGGTAGCTCGGCGTGCGCGTCGTGCCGTCGACGAATGCGTCGCTGACGAAGCGCGCGCGCAGGTACAGTTCGAGCTTCCAGAGCACGGCGAGGCGAGCAGAAGCCGTCAAAGTATGCGCAGGTCGCCCGGTCAGCGGTTGATCGCGCGAGACGTCACGTGTCCACAGATAGTCGTACGAGACGTCAGCGCGGTAGCGCTCGCCGCTCTGCACGGTGGCACTCAGATTTGCGCCCATGGTGCGCGCCTGCTGATAGTTCTTGTACGTGTACGTCACGACCGTGCCGGTGCGTTCACCGGAAGCCAGATCGATGTCGATCAGGTCATTGACCCAATTGGCAAACCCACCAGCACGAAATGAGCAAAATGCCGAAGGAGTGAAGCCAGCATCTGCGTTCACGCCCCATGAGCGTTCGGCGTCCAATCCTGGATTACCCTTCACTCGATAACCGTAAATCGAGTGGTCGAAGTTGAAACCGAGCTCTTCTGCGCTCGGTGATCGAAAGCCGCGGCCCGCACCCAGGCGCACGGTCCAGGCGTCAATCGGGCGCAGCGAGAGCGCCAAGCGCGGCGCCAGCACGCTGCCGTGACGCCCGTGGTATTCCGCGCGCGCCCCGGGTAGCACCGTGAAATGCCGGCCGAATTTCCAGGCCAATTGCCCGTACGCGGCCGCGCTACTCAGGCCTTCGGGCGTCACTTCTGGCGTCGTCCGCGTCACTAGTTCGCCAGCCACACGTTCGCGGTTGCGCAACTCCTGGGTCAACCGTTGAGCGTCGAAACGAGTCCCGATCACCCAGGTACGCGGCCCGTCCGCGGCTGTGGCCGTGGCTTCGAAGCTCTGCAGCGTTTGAGTGCTCAGATGCTCTTGCGCGATCGGCGAATCGCGACGGAAGTTGCCGGAACTCATGTCTACCCACTGTCGCGCGAGCGACAAGCGCAAGCCGAGCCAACGACTGAGGCGAATGTTCTCCAAGAAATGCAGCGCAAAGCGCTCGCTGCTCTGCGGCAGATCCGTCACATAGCGTCCCAGGCCCGGATATTCTGTCGATTCCACCCCTTCGAACCCCTGATGCAGCCAACGCGCGCGCAGACTGACATCGATGTTGCGATTCAGTTGCGTGCCGACGCGCATACCGACGAGTGCGCGTGCGAGCCGCGGGATCTGCGTATCCGGGAGATTCGGCACGTCAGCGATGGCCGCTTGGGTAGTGCGCGAGAGATCGAGTTTGGCCCACGCTCCGCGATTGCGAAAGGCTGCGCTCCCGTGCAAAACTACGCCCCGGTGGCTGCGATATTCGCCACGCGCACGCGCGCTCGGCCCTTCTACCTCTGGCGCGGCGCTGATCAGGTTGACCACCCCACCGATCGCGCTCGAGCCGTAAAGCGCGCTCGAAGGGCCAGTCACAATCTCGATTCGCTTCAAGTCGGTGATTGGGATTGCGGCCAAGTCGATCGCGCCGCCAACGTCGCCGATCACTGGCTCACCATCTTCCAAGATCAATACGCGCCCCAAGTCGAAGCCCTGAATTTGGATCGGGCTGACCGTACCCAAGTAACCGTACGCGCCCGGATTTACTTGTACGGCGGGCTGAGTCGAAAGCGCTTCAGCGACGTTGGTTGCGCCGCGTCGTTCGGCCTCTTGGCGACTCACGACGTCGGTCTTGACCAGTGCGCGCTGCGCCTGCTCCGGTGTCCGAGTACCGGTGATCACGACCTCGTTGGTCAAGGCGGGCAATGGCGCTGCGACGCCACTCTGCGCACTCGCGCGACGTCCGGCTCCCAACAGTGCCAAGAGCAACATCGCGCCGCACCTGCTCACGGCCGGACAGTGCCGACGACGTAACGTCCGATACTGTCGTGGATGAACGCGCGCGTCGCTTCCGGCGTATTTCGAGCGGCTTTGTCTTCCGCTCGCGCGAACAGTGGTTCGTACAGCCGCTCACCGTCGATCTCCGTCGTCAATTGCAGCGGGTCACGTGACTCGAGTACATGCGACCACTCATTGCGCACCTGTTGCCAAAACACGCTGGTTGCTTGCCAGTATCCGGCTGCGGCCTGAGTCTGGCTCGCATCGATGCGTGTGTAACGATTGAGGCCACGCTCACGCACCAACGAATGTCGCGGTTCGAGCACGAGCTTCTCGTTGTCTTGCTCGTGACTCCAGCCGTTCGGCGTGATGCGATGCCGATTGACACCTACGAGCACGTCATAGTCGTGCCGCATCTTGTATTCGCGCCGAGGCAACGGACGAAAGGTTTGGTTGGACTGCCAGACCGAAGAGTCCGCAGCGTGAACCCAGCGCCCGACGCCTTCATAACGCGGAGAATCGTCGACCTCGAAGACCGCTTGGGTCCAACTACAGCGTGCCCGCTCCGCCGAGATCGAGCGCTTGGTCCACTGGTTTTTTCCCTGGAACTCCAGCAGCTCGCGATCTTCGAAGGTCCAATCTTGGCGCCAGTGTTTGGTCACGTCATCGCTGATCACCAGCAAGTGCTGGAGCGACACCCGTCCAGGCGTATTCTCGAGCACGAGGACCAGCTCCGTCGCTCCAGTATGAAGAGGCTTGTATTTCTCGTATCCCTTCGTGAGCACGTCCGTCTCTTCGAAGTCGAAAGTGACGTGATAGGAGCCAGCCATCGCCAAGATCGCATCGCGATCTCGCTGCGGCTCGCAGCTGAGCGGCGCTGCGCTGCTCGAGGGCGTTGCTGTCTGCGCAGTCGTCTCCGGGACGCGGGCGGCACAACCGCCGAGCCAGCTACCCGCAACGAGCGCGAGGCAGCCTTTCAAGAAGGCGCCGGAACACGAACCTGGACTGCGTTGGAGCACCCTTCCGCTCTAGCTCAGTCCGAACTAAATGAAAATGGATATGATTATCATTTTCATTTAGTTGGCAGCGGCGTGCTATCCGTCGCCGATCCCGGGCGACTGACGCGGGCGTGGCCCGCGCAGCGCGGAGCCCAATTCCTGCGCTACTTCGGGTAACCGCAGCGAACCCAAACGAGAATCGCGTCGCGCTCTTCTGGCGGCATCCCGACGCCCGAGTCAGCCGGCGGCATCGCGCATTGCAGTAATTCGTCGCGAATGAACGTGGCCCAATCCGCAACGTGTTCGTAGTCGTCGAGCGGCCACGGTGCGTCCTTCACGGCCGTCGTGTGGCACCCTGCGCAACGCTGTTGGAAAATCGGGGCGACGTCCGCGTAGTGCGGCGCAGGGTCGGGGCAAGCGGTGGGTGCAACCGGCGCGCATTCGTACTGTGATTGCGCGCTCTGGCCGTTGTTCGGCTCAGCGCTACCGCACGCCGCTAGTGCAAAAGCCAGCACGCTGACGGCCGAGGACTGAAACGTGTGGCGCGTAAACATCCAGAAGTTCGGGTAGCCTGACTTGGTATCGCGGCCGGCGCAATGTCGTGCCCTGCGAACATTTGCCGCATCCCACCGCGACTCGACATGCGCTAAGGAGGTTCGAGGAGAACGCTTACATGCAACGACTTGTGACAGCCACTTTTGCCGCGTTTGCGGGGCTATTTGCCTCGACCGCCCACGCACACATCTCGATCGCCTCCGGCCCCGCGTTTGCCAACGCTTCGGGCGAGGTGGCCTTCGGTGTAGGACACGGTTGCGAGGGAGCCGACACCTATCGCGTGCAAATTGACATCCCGGCTGGAGTCACGTCGGTTCGTCCTGAAACGAGCGACTTCGGTCAAGTCGACGTCGAAACGGATGCCGCCGGCACGGTCGTGTCGGTGACGTGGACGAAATCCGACGCCAGCGTGCTCGACTCGGACACGCAGTATTACAAGCTGCTCGTTCGCCTCAAGGCGCCCGATCAGGCGTTCACCAAGATCTACTTTCCCGCGCACCAAACCTGCCGCGCGAAGGATGGCACCGAGACCGTGGTCGATTGGGTCGGCATCGATGAACCCGCAGACAGCACGGTCGAGCCCGCTCCCACTCTCTATCTCTTGCCCGCGCGTTTTCCCGGCTGGAACAAATTCACGGTGAACACCGCAGTCGATGACCTGAAGGGCTTCTTCGCCGACGCTCAGATCGTGTGGTCCGGCAGCAAGGCCTACAGCATCAATCCCGCGACCACCGAGTTGATCGCCGGAACTTCGGGGACCTCTGCGCTGACCTCGATTGCGGATGGCGAGCAGATTTGGGTGAAATACTGATGGCAAGAGTGGCCTACGCGCTGCTCGGTTTGCTGTGCTTCGCTAGCGTCGCTTGTTCGAGTGACAGCAACGGCAACAACTCGAGCACCGCGGTCAGCGCCTGTATCGAGCGGCCCGACACTTTACCTCGACCTCCGACGAACACGCTGCCCTGTGACTTGATTGCCCCCGGGCTATCACTCGGAAAGTGACTGGCTGAGGGTCTCGAGATTTTTGGGTAAGCGGGCCGTGCACGCTCGGCGCGTCGCGTAGCCCCGAGCTCGGCGGGAGCGAGAGCTACGCGACGGTCGCGCCGCCCCACGCCCGCTTACCCTAAAAAATCAACCGAGGCTTTCGGGAGCCTTCGCGGCCGGCGACTACGGCAGGAGGATCCGCCCGGGAGCGGCTTGATCCCCGCGCTCGGTGTGGCACGTATTGCAATCGCCGCTGACTTGCGGCGCGGCCATGCTGCGTTCGCGGCCTTGGAAGCGCACCTTGGCGCGATATGGGTAGCTGAATTGCTGCGGCTCGTCGAAGAAGTTACCGGAGTGGTTTGCCACTTGTGTGAACACGCGCCCTTGTGCGTCCGTGATTTCGATCTCCGCGCCCGCCGACTGCGACGCGATGCAATCGAGTGGTTCGTGCGCGGTTGGATAGACCGTGCCCGCAAAAGCGAAGATCGGCGCGTCGTTCTCACCGGTTGCTGCGTTCGAGTCTGCGTGGCAAGCAATGCATGCGCGCCCCGGTCCCATCTCCTCACCTTCCGATTCGTTGATGCTGCGCAGTTGACCGCTGCTGCACACCGACGGCCCGTTGAAAGGGTCAGCCGCGGAAGCAGGCTCGTCCGCCCCGCCGCAGCCTGCGCAGCAGGTCACGGCGAGGCCAATTGCCCGAAGAAAACGCATGGGCGTCGGGCTCAGCGGACGAGTTTCAAGATCAGCAGCGCGGCATCGTCATTGGAGGTGTTGGCGGTCGCACCTTTGATGCCCACTGCAACCACACGGGTTTGCGACGGCGCAAGCGCGACGCCCCACAAGAAATCCGCCGGGCCACCGAGATCGAAGGTCTTGAAGCCCTTTTCGCCGAAGGACGTTTCTGGCTGACCGTCAGCGTCGAGTGCGACCACCACGCCGTCGACATCCGCGGACGTCGGTCGGCCGCCGCCGACGAGCACGATGTGATCGTTCGGCAGCACGAGGAGCTTACGGGAATTGTCGGCGAAGCCACCGACATCGATGCGCACGAGGCCTTCGTTGCCGTAGTTCGTGTCTCGCGTTCCGTTGGGCTTCAAGCGCAAGGAAACGATGTCCGTCGTTTCACTCGACAATTCCCGACCATAGCCAGTCGTTACGAGGCTGCCGTCGCTCTGCGGAACAGCGGCATAGGTCTCGGTTTGCTCGGGCAAGACCGATTCACTGAAGACTCCGTCGACGCCGAAGGTCGTGTCAAGCTTACCCGCGTTGGTCACGCGATAAACGACCGGCTTGGTGTCGAAGCCTGGAACGGGCTGGTAGCCGGCGCCAACGATACCTTGGCTCTCGGGCAAGAGGGTCAGATTGCGCGGGCTCGCGTTGTTGCTGACGGGTGGCTCGCCAACCAGTGTGTCGAGCGTGAACACGCCTTTCGTACCAAAGGTTTGATCGAATTGCCCATCTTTGGTCAGGCGCACCAACGCGAAGTCGGTGTCGGTCTTGGAGGCGGCCACCAAACCACCGCTGACCACGATACGATCGTCAGGGTACACAGCAAGGCCCCACGCGCTGTCGGCGAGGTACGAACTGCCGACCAAGACGCCGTCACTGAGATCGATGATCTTGACGCCCGCGACGCCGAAGTCGGAGTCTTGCGAGCCGTCCGCGTTGAAGCGCAGGACCGCGATGTCGCGATCGCGCGCATCAGCGGCGTTCGCGTGCTCGACGGTTTCGGAAACGATGATCTTTCCGTCCGATTGCAGCGCGATGCCGCGCGCCAGCTCGCCTGCGAGGCCCACAGCCACGTTGACGATCGCGTAACCATGATCGCCGAAGGCGGAGTCGAGCACACCATCCGGCGAGAATTTCGCGACGACCGTCGCATAGTCGGCGGTCGCATCGAAGCCCGTGGAGGTGACACCCACCGCGTAGATGTTATCGTCCGCGTCGAAGGTCACGCCGTAGAAGCGATCGTTGCCGCCCGTCGTGATGTCGAATGTCTGCGGCGTTGCGTTGGGACTCAGGTGCAGATCCCACTCGGGCGTGTTTCCCTCTCCCGCCTCGGCCAGGCCTGCTGCTCCCGCTTCTGACGGCTCGACCTCTCCGCCGACGCCACCCGAGCCGGCTTCCTCGACCTCACGTCCCCCCGCGCCACCGTTCGACTTGCCGCCACTTCCGGTGCCTGAGCCCGAATGACCCGCGCTAGAACTGCCGGCACTGGCGCCGCCGTTGGGAGCGTCGTCCGAACACGCCGTGAGTGAGCACACGGCGCTCGCCGTGCCGAATGCCAAGAACAGTACGGTGTGACTAACAATTTTCGAATGATTGACTGATTGCTTCATTGCTCGCTCCAGCGATGCGCCGTGCCCATGATGAAAATGAAAACGAAAATCATTTTCAAAAGCTGCGTACGGCACACGCGCTCGAGCGGTCAATGACAAACTTGAAATGTCCTCTCGCTGGAACATTTCGTCGCAGCCCGGACATTAATTTTTGGTTTAACCATGCGAAGTTTATGCGCAATATTGCGCATTTGACTCAAGACTTGTGACCGCCATCCGCGAACTCATGCTCGCGCGGCTGGGCGCTGAGCCCGTCGCTGCTAGGCAAGCCAATGCCGAGCACGACCGCGGAGCGGCAAGACCGTGCGCGTAAAAGTTTCGCTGCCACGCGCTGTGCCGGCTAAGCACAACCGCCACGGTCGCAATCCGCCACGTCGCGATCCGCCACCGACAGATCGCGCTCGCGCGCCATGAGTTTGCTACTTTACGCCCCTCGGCACCACGCGCATCTTACCCCCCATGCGTTCCCAGGGACCGGCATCCGGTTCGAGACAAATGAGCATCCAGCGACGCGTACTGATCGTAGACGATGATGCAGATTCTGCAGATCTGTTGGCGCAGCTGCTGGAGATGCGCGGGCATGAAGTGCGGGCGGTCCACAGCGCGAGCCATGCGGTGACGGCCGCCGCGGAATTTCTGCCACAGGTTGCGATCTTGGACGTTGGCCTGCCCGACATGTCGGGTTACGAATTGGCGCAATTGCTGAGGAAAAACGAGCAACTTGCCGAATGCAAATTGATCGCCGTAACCGGCTACTCGGGCGATGCGGTGCTCGTGCGCTGCAAGATGGCGGGGTTCGACCAACACCTGGTCAAACCTGTAGATCTCGACACGCTCGCGCTCAGTGTCCTCGGTGATATCGACGACGCTCTCGCCCACAAGCGCGAGGCGCAATAGCAGCGGTCGTCGCATTGCCCGCAAGTCGTTGATTTGCAACTCCGAACGCCGGCGATGCCGAGTGAATGGTGACCGAAGTGCCGGCAAAGGCGCTGCTGATCGACACGTACTCGCTGTTTTTCCGCGCCTATCATGCGTTGCCGCCGATGTCGACGCGCGCGGGTGAGCCGACCTCCGCGCTGTACGGCTTTTCGTCCTTGTTGCTCAAGCTGCTACGCGAGCAACCTCGGGCCGCACTTTCGTTCGCGCTCGATGCGCCTCAAGCCACGTTCCGGCACGACTCCTTCGAAGGCTACAAGGCAGGGCGGCCCGCGACGCCTTCTGCGCTTTCTGCGCAATTCGCTCGCTTGGGGGAGCTGCTGGATGCGCTCGCAGTGCCCGCATTTCGCTGTCCGGGTTTCGAGGCCGACGATGTGCTGGCGACTTTGGCCAAACGGGCGCGAGACGCTGAAGCGCCGGCGCTCGTGGTGAGCGGGGATCGCGACTTGTTGCAGCTCGCGCGAGGATCGGTGCGCGTGTATTTCGTCGGTCGGCGCAGTAAGGATGCGCTGACCTACGATGAAGCGGCAGTGTTCGCGCGTTTCGGTGTGGCGCCAGAGGAACTGCCCTCGTACGTGGCGTTGCTCGGGGATCCTTCGGACAATTTGCCCGGCGTGCCTGGGATTGGTGCAGCGACGGCGCAGAAGCTACTGGCCGGCAAACACAGCTGTCGTGAATTGTTCGACGATCTCGAGCACGTCAAAAGCGCGCGCGTACGAGACACGCTGCTCGCGCACCGCGCTCAAATCTTGCACACTGAGTCACTCGCGCGCTTGCGCGAAGACGCGCCGATCGACGCTTCTTCAGAGAGCTGGAGCGTCCCCACTCCAATGGCGCTCGAGTCACTCGCGCGGTTGTTCGAAGAGCTCGAGTTCAAGAGTCTGCTCGCGCGGCTGACCGCGCTTTCGCGTTAGTCGCCAAGGCGTGCTCGGCCAAGTAGCGCGCGAGATAGCTCGCCGTACGGCTGGTGGCATGCTGCGCGACATCCGCGGGCACGCCAGCGACTACGATTTTGCCACCTCGATCGCCCGCGCCTGGCCCGATGTCGATCACCCAATCACTGCTAGCGATCACGCGCAGATCGTGCTCGACGACGATCACAGTCGCGCCCGAGGCGACCAGGCGCTCGAGCTGCGTGAGCAAGCGTTCGACGTCGGCTGGGTGGAGACCTGTGGTCGGCTCGTCGAGCACGTACACGGTGCCCGAGCGCTGTGCGCGCTGCAGCTCGGTCGCGAGCTTGATGCGCTGCGCTTCACCGCCCGAGAGCTCGGTCGCGGGTTGCCCTAGTCGCAAATACCCGAGTCCGACTTCGCGCAACACCTCGAGTGTTCGGCGCACCGAAGCATCGTCTGCGAAGAACTCGAAGGCCGCGTCGACCGTGAGCCCGAGCACCTCGGCGATATTCTTGCCGTGGTACGTCACTTCCAGCGTCTTTTGGTTGTAGCGGGCGCCGTGGCACGTCGAGCAAGGGGCGTACACGCTCGGCAAGAACAGCAGCTCGACCATCACCGAGCCTTCGCCCTCACACGTTTCACAGCGGCCCTTGGCCACGTTGAACGAGAAGCGGCCCGCGTCATAGCGCCTCGATTTTGCCACTTTTGTGCTTGCAAACAGCTTGCGCACTTGATCGAAAAGGCCGGTATAGGTAGCCAAGTTCGAGCGCGGGGTGCGGCCAATCGGGCGTTGATCGACTTGCACCAAGCGTTTCACCGCGGACAATCCGCTTGCGATGTGTCCCTCGAGCTCCTGTTCGACGCCACGTTCGAGCTCCTCCCCTTCGGGCTCCGCTTCCGGCAGCTCCGCGCCGAGCTCGCGGGCGAGCAACGCGACCAGAACTTGACTCACGAGCGTCGATTTTCCGGAGCCGGATACTCCCGTCACGCTCGTCAGCACTCCGAGTGGGAATTCTGCGTTCAGACCGCGAAGGTTGTTACGAGTCACGCTCGTCAACTTCAATGAGCCGGTCGGCGGTCGTGGCGCCCGCGACGCGACTGCGCCGTCCTCGAACAGATAGCGCCGCGTGATCGAGCGCTGGCACGCCTTCAGTCCGGCAAGCGGGCCGCTGAAGAGGATTTCCCCGCCTAGCTCGCCGGCGCCTGGGCCCACATCGATGATCCAATCCGCGTGCCGGATCACGTCGATTTCGTGTTCGACCACGAACAGCGAATTTCCGGCGGCTTTCAAGCCATCGAGCGCTCGCAGCAGCGCCTCGGTATCTGCCGGATGTAGTCCCGCCGAGGGCTCGTCCAGCACATACACGACACCGAACAAGTTCGAGCGCACTTGGGTCGCCAAGCGGAGACGTTGGAGCTCACCTGGCGAGAGCGTGGGCGTGCTGCGCTCCACGGTGAGGTAGCCGAGACCGAGATCCAGCAGCACTTGCAGGCGCGCACACAAGTCTTCAGCAATACGACGAGTGACGATTGCCTTTTCTGGGTGCTCTCGTTCCACGCGCGAGAGTGACGTGGCAGATCCGGCAGCGAACGGGCGAAACTCGTCGAACAGCCGTTCGAGTGACAAACGCGAGAGCTCGGCGATATCGAGGCCGGCGAAGGTGACACTCAGAGCTTCGCGGCGCAGGCGCTTGCCCCGACATTCACTGCACTCCGTGCTCAGCATGAACGCCGAGACACGCCGTTTCATCAGCGCGCTGTGCGTCGTGGCAAACGTTTGCAGCACGTAGCGCTGCGCGCCGGTGAACGTCCCCTGATAGCTTGGTTCTTCCTTTCGCTTCAGCGCGCGTTTGACTTCCGCGAGATTGAAGCCGGCATACACGGGCACCGTCGGCTGCTCGTCGGTGAACAAGATCCAGTCACGCACTTTCTTCGGCAAATCACGCCAGGGCACGTCCACGTCGTGACCGAGCGTGGTCAAGATGTCGCGCAGGTTTTGACCTTGCCAGGCGGTCGGCCACGCTGCGACGGCGCGTTCACGAATCGTCAACGACGGGTCCGGAACCATCGACGCCTCGGTCACTTCGTAGATGCGACCGAGCCCGTGGCAAGTCGGGCAAGCCCCCTCGGGAGTGTTCGTAGAGAACGACTCCGCGTACAGCAGCGGTTGTCCGCTCGGATAGTCGCCCGCGCGTGAGTACAGCATCCGCAGCAGGTTCGATAGCGTGGTCACGCTACCGACCGACGAGCGCGTCGTGGGAGTGCCGCGTTGCTGTTGCAACGCCACGGCCGGGGGCAGCCCGTCTATCTCGTCCACCGCGGGCACTTCCATCTGGTGGAAAAGCCGTCGCGCATAGGGTGACACCGACTCGAGGTAGCGGCGCTGGGCTTCGGCATACAACGTCCCGAACGCCAACGAAGACTTGCCGGAGCCCGAAACACCCGTAAATACCACCAGACAATCGCGCGGCAGCTCGACGTCGACGTGCTTCAAATTATGCTCGCGCGCGCCGCGCACGCGCACGAAACCCGAGCGCCCTGCGTTTGGGCGTGGGTCGTCTGCTCGATTGGCTTTCGAATCCGGCCGCGTAGGCATTTACTTGCCGCTTGCAACTACTACGCCGCCGATGCAGCTGACTCGGCTGTCCTCCGGCAAACGCGTCACTTGGTCGATCATCGCTGGAAAACGCTGGCCGGCTTCGTCCTGAACGCAAAAGTAGCGGAGGCGAGTCGTGTCCAGCCCTTCCAAAGTGTCACTGGCCAATCGAGCTCGAAAGCGCGAGCCCTCGCGACCGACGGGGTAGTCGATCTCGAGTGTGCTGAGCCGCGCAATGCGCCGTCCGAAACGATTGAGCAGCTCCGCCACGTTCCGACGCCCGCCCGACGCTGTGCCTCACTTGCGGCTGGCTAGCAGCGCCGCATCCGCCACGGCAGCGACCAAAATCGCCGGCTCGACGGGCTTGGCCACGTGGGCCTGAAACCCCGCTTGGAGCGCGAGCCGCTGATCCTCACGCCGCGAATAAGCGGTGAGCGCGATCGCCGGCAGAGTGTCGGAGCCGTAGCCTCGAGCGCGGATCGCGCGGATCAGCTCGTAGCCGTCTTCACCCGGCAAGCCGATGTCACTGAGCAAAACGTCCGGGGTCAATTGCGCAATCGCCAGCAATGCCTCGCTCGCATTCCCAGCCTGCTCGACCTTCGCTCCCTGCTGCGTGAGCACGGTGACCAGCAGATCGCGCGCGTCCTCATCGTCTTCCACCACCAGGATCTTGATGTTCGACAAGCGGCCGATGGGGAGACCGTGATCGACCGTCGTTGGCGGCGGGCTCGGACGGTCGCTTTCGCCGGATCGCGAGCGGCGCAGAGCGTCACTCGGAAGAGTGATGGCAAACGACGCGCCGCGGCCTTCACCTTCACTCTGTGCGTTCACGGTACCGCCGTGCGCAGCCACGATGTGGCGCACCAACGCGAGACCGAGGCCGAGGCCGGCATGCCGGCGTGTCGCCGCGTCGTCCTCTTGACGAAAGCGATCGAATACGTGGGGGAGAAACTGCTTGGCGATGCCCTTGCCGGTGTCGTGGACCGCGACGCTCACCGAGGCTCCAGAGCGGGCCAGCTCGACGCGAATCGAGCCGCCGGGGGCCGTGAATTTGACGGCATTTGCCAGCAAATTGCCAATCGCTTGTTGTAAGCGATCACTGTCTCCGACAATCCGAAAGTTCTCTTCCGGGATGCTCATGGTGAGGTCGAGTTGCCTCGAGTCTGCCGACGGTTTGAAGGCGTCGAAGACCGAGCGCGTGATCTGCCCCAGATCCAGCGTGGCTAGCTCCAAGTGAAGCTTGCCGGAAATGGCCCGCGTGGTGTCCAAAATGTCCTCGATCAGCTGGACCTGGATTTGCGCGTTGCGCTGGATCGTCGCGAGTCCCCGCGCGAGCGTCTCGCGATCGAGCGTGCCTTCGCTGAGCAGCCGCGCCCAACCCAAGATCGAATTCAGCGGCGTGCGGAGCTCGTGAGAAACCGTGGCCAAGAACACATCTTTCGCGCGGTTGGCCTCATCGGCCGCTTCACGCGCGCGCCGCGTCGCGAGCTCGGTCTTCCGCAGGCTCTCGTACAACAAGCGCTGACGCGCCAGGGTGCCCACGCGCGCCAAAAGCTCCGCAGGATCGAGGGTCTTGGTGACGAAGTCATTGGCCCCGGCAGCCAAACCCTCCAGCAAGTCATCTTGTCCACCGGTGGCAGTGAGGACCAAGATCGGCAGACTCGCCTCGTCGAAGCGCTCACGCAGAAAGCGGCACACCTCGAGCCCGGACATTTGCGGCATGTGCCAGTCGAGCACCAACACGTCCGGGCGTTCACCGCCCGCCAAGCGCTCGAGCACCGGTGGACCGTCAGAAAAGATTTCGACTTCGTACTGTTCGGCGAGCAGGCGACGGGCCATCTCCCGTTCGAGAGGACTGTCGTCGACCAACCAAATCCGAGCCCGCTCGGGGGTGCTCGGGGACGACGGGCGGGTATCCGATAAGCTCATGGTTGAATCGGGACTGTCATGCCGACGGCGCCCGCGCCCGGACGATAAACCAAAGTCAGCACGACGAGCCGGAATTTCGTGGTACCCGTTGTGGCATTGCGCCTCGATCATTCGAATTTTCTGCTTGTTCCCGCGCCTAGGAATCGACGAGTTCGAGCTCGCCCGCTGCTTGACTGGCCGCGCAGCGCGCCATAGCTTCCCGCGAGGCTGCGCAAAATGACCGAGATCCTGGTGGTTGATGATAGCAAGGTCATGCGCGACATGATCGTCGCTTGCCTGCGTGCGATTCCGGACACGAGCTTTAGCCATGCGTCCAGCGGGCTCGAGGCGATCGAGCGCTTGTCGCTCGCCCGCTTCGATCTGCTCGTGCTCGACCTGAACATGCCCGATATTGGCGGCGTCGAGGTGCTCGAATTCGTGCGCGCGCAAGACACGCTGCGCGCGCTGCCGGTCTTGATCGTTACGACTCGCGGTGACGATCAATCACGCGAACGAGTGCTACAGGCCGGTGCCACCGGCTTTTTGGCGAAACCTTTTACTCCTGACTCGATCATCGCCGAAGTCCGCGCCATCCTCGCCGATGGCGCGGAGCACGTCGCGTGACAGGCACGGCCGACCTCAAGGAGTTCATCGCCGCCTACCTGGTCGAGGCGGAAGAACACTTGACCGTCGCCAATACGCAGCTACTCGCAATCGAGAGCGCACAGCGCAGCGGCGAAACGAATCCGCGCGCCGTGCGCGAGACGTTCCGCTCTCTGCACACGATCAAGGGCTTGTCGGCGATGGTCGGAGTCGAGCCGGTCGTCGCCATCGCTCATCGCATGGAGAATTTTCTGCGCGACACCGATCGCTCGGGCGGAACACTCCCCCAACTCGCCATCGACGCCTTGCTCCGCGGTGTACGCGCGATCGAGCAGAGAGTGGCGGCGCTTAGCCGTGGCGATGCCGCGGCCGCCCCCTCGGAGGAGCTTTTGGCTGCCCTCGACTCGCTCGGACTGGGTACGAAGCCCGTCGCCCGCTCTCCAGTCGCGGTGCTCGAGCTCGAGCCCGCGTTGCTCGCCAAGCTCGCGCCGTTCGAGGTCGAGCAGTTGTTGCGCGGCATTGCCGCGGGTCAGCGCGCGCTGCGTGCGGAGTTCAGCCCCTCCCCGGAGCGCGCGACACAGGGGCTGACCATCAACTCCATTCGGGAACGGATGGCCAAAGTCGCAGACATCGTGCGTGTGTTGCCGCGGGCGGTGCCGATGAGCCCCGAAGCGCCGGGAGGCCTGTGCTTCGTCCTGATCCTGCTGACGCGGTCGACCGACGACACGATCACGGATGCCGTCGGCTTGAACCGCGGCAGCCTGCAGAGCATCGTCCGAACCGCGCCGGAGCCCGTCGCAGACGCCGAGGTTGCGCCCAACGTCGAAAGCGCTCTGGACGGTGCCGAAGACGGACCGCTCGACGCGCTCTCGCGGCGCGGTGTCGTGCGCGTCGACGTGAGCCGTCTGGATGACGCAATGGAAGGCTTGTCAGCGCTGATCGTGACTCGCTTTCGCTTGACGCGCGCCATCGCCAGCTTGAGCGAGAGTGGCGTCAACACGCGCGAGCTGACCGAGATCTTGAAAGACAATGCGCGTCAGCTGCGCGACTTGCGCGCGGCCATCGTGCGGGTCCGGATGGTGCCCGTCAGCGAACTGCTGGAACGACTGCCCCTGTTGGTCCGAGGCCTGCAGCGAGCCACCCACCGCTTGGTGCGGCTGGAGTTGGAGGGCGGCAACGCGGAATTGGACAAGTCCGTCTCCGAGCGGGTGTTTCCAGCCCTCGTTCACCTCGTGCGCAATGCCGTCGACCACGCAATCGAAACCCCGGACGAGCGGCTACGACGCAACAAGCCCGAAGAAGGACTGCTCCGCATCACCTGCGGTGCGCGCGGCAGCACCCGCTTGGAAATCACCGTCAGCGATGACGGGCGCGGCATCGACCGCGCCGCTGTGGCAAAAAAAGCCGGCCGTGCAGACCCCGCGGGCGACACCGACCTGTTGGACCTGCTGTGCATTCCCGGGCTCTCCACGCGCGAAGTCGTCACCACCACCAGCGGTCGCGGCATGGGCATGGAGATCGTGAAGCGCACGATCGTGGACGAGCTAGGCGGTGAACTCGAAGTACACAGTCAGCTCGGACAAGGGACGACCTTCACGTTACGCGTGCCGCTGACCATCTCGATCGTCGACGCCTTCTCGTTCGAATGCGAGGGGCAACGCTTCGTAGTCCCGGTCACGATGGTCGAAGAGATCATCGAAGTCGACGCGAGCGACTTCGTGCAGTTGCCCGCCAACGACGACGGCAGCCCCACGCTGAACATCATTTCGCGGCGAGGTGCCGCGCTGCCGATGCTGCAATTGGCACACGTGTTCAAACTGCAGTCTGGCAAAGAGCTGAGCGCTCGTAAGGCGATCGTGGTGCGCCGCGCCGGCGCACCCATTGCATTCGCCGTAGACCGCATGTTGGGTCAACAAGAGGTCGTGATTCGGCCGATCAATGACGTCTTGCTGCGCGCTCCCGGAGTATCCGGGGCGACCGATCTAGGTGACGGTCGTCCCACGCTCGTGCTCGATCTGGTCGCCCTGAGCGCAAGCCTGACGCGAGGCACCCCGGGCGAAGCCAAAGCTGCGAGTGCGGTCACTCAGCTGCCCGCGAGGATGCGATGAAGCTACACGTGGTGTTCAGCATTGCAGGCGCGGAATATGCGCTGCCGTTCGACAGCGTCTTGCAAATGGAGAGCTATGACGGCGCAACCCTGGTGCCGGGCGCGCCCGACTACGTGGACGGCATCGTCACCGTGCGAGGCTTGGTCGTCCCCGTGGTCGATTTGCGCACTCGCTTCGGCCTGCCGCGTGCCGAGCTGAACTTGGACACGCGCATCATTCTCACTGAATCCCGAGCGCGCGTCGTCGCGCTGCGCGTCGATAGCGCGCGCGAGGTCATCAAGCTGGACATCGACAAACACCAACCCGCCCCCAGCGTCGTCATTGAACGCTCCTCGGGCTTCGTGCACGCCGTGCACCCGCTGGGCAAACGCCTGCTCTTGCTGCTCGATCTACCGAAATTGTTAGGTGAAGATAGCCATGACTCAAAGTCCCGCGCCCTCCCCGAAGACGATGGCTCACTCGACCGCGCTCAGCTCCCAGGTTGAGACGGTAGCGCAGTCGCTGCGCGGCACGGCTGCCGAGGTCGGCGCGCTCGAAGCGGCGGCGCTGCGCTTGGCCGCAGCCGGCAATGAACGAGCCGCGCTCGGAGAACAAGTCAGCGCCGCAACCGAATCGATCGCCGCATCCGTCGAGCAAACGAGCGGCATGATCGCAAAGACAGTCCGCGCGCAGCAGGGTCTGACCGAACTCGCGCAGAACCTGCTTTCTGACGTCGAGGGTTCGAGCTCCGGGCTGCGCGAAGTT
>Ga0164241_10000710_pt1 | contig 52208 bp, 56 predicted proteins | sample OricomyardsoilBY_FD_108780 | JGI IMG/M metagenome (GOLD analysis project Ga0164241, IMG submission 108780) | Backyard soil microbial communities from Emeryville, California, USA - Original compost - Back yard soil (BY) | ecosystem: Environmental > Terrestrial > Soil > Unclassified | place: USA... | reverse complement strand
GCCTTTTGTGCGTAAGCCGCCCATTTGATCTTCGGGATAAATCAGCTCCACGCCGGTTTGAGACATATAGGTATTGAGCGCGGCTTTGAGATCACCCGCGGGAATGTTGAATTCACCCGCGAATGCACCACTTGCGCTGCACAACAGGGCTGCGCTTGCAATCCAAGCGGCTTTCAGAGTCATCAATCTATTCATATTCCCCCCGACTGGTGGTCTATGCCGCGATCAATGCGGCAGGTTCATTTTCCCGAAATCACAATTTCATTGCCCCGTCGCGCGACATTCAGGCCAAGGGCCATGCCGACGACGTTGGCGAAACGTTCGGAGTCCGTGGTACGAAATTTTCCGCCGAAGACGCGCTCGCCCACTTTGGCGTCCGCGATGACAATTTTCCCGACGTTGTAGCGATTAAGCTCATCGACTGCTTCGCGCAGCGTCGTGCGATGGAACACGACAAATCCGCTGCGCCAACTTAATGAGTCCGACAGGGCGGTGAGCGGCTTGCGGGTTACGGTGAGGTCACCGCGCGTGGCGATCGCGACATCACCCGGATTGAGGACGGCCGATTTTGGGTTCGCTCCACCGGATGCGGATTCGACGCGCGCGCGGCCCTCGACTAGCGTCACTTCTAGATCGTTGGCGTTCTGGCGCACCACGAACTTTGTTCCGAGATCGACAATGCGGTGCTGACCGGCATCCAGCGTGAACGGGTGCTGCGGATCGTGTTTGATCTGGAAATAGGCCTCACCCCTGATGAGGGTCGCCTGACGTGCACCCCTGGGGAGACGAATCTCTGAGTTCGTGTTGAGTTCGATTTGCGAGCCATCGGCCAGTGTGATCGTCTCGCGTCCGCCTATGGGCGTCGCGAAAATCCGTCCCTCAGGCGGTTGAGCGGCCGCATAGATGCCCCCACCAATCGCCGCACACAACAGTAGGACCGCTGCGATATGAAGCTTAGTGGCTCCCTGCGGTTGCCGCAGGGGTCTCGCGGAAGGCTGTAATGGTTTGCGCAGGATAGAGAGCTTGTCAGCCTGGTTCCAGCCCGCTTCCAAACGCAAATATGCGACCTCATGGGCCACCGATTCCGCGAGCCAGGCCTCCAGGTCGGCCTGCTTCTGGTCGTTCCAATCGGGATCGTGCAGGCGTGTGATCAGCCGTTCTGCCGCGCACTGCTCAATGACATCTTGCGGCGTCACTTTGTCGGCCATGCGAAAATCTTCGTTCATCGGCCGCTCCGCGTATTGGAGGTTTGCCCGTAGAGGGCCTCGGTAAGCGCGCGCACGCCGTTGGACAGATGCATTTTCACCGTGTTTTCGCTCACACCCATGCGCTGGACGATTTCGCGAATGGACAGGTTCTCGATCTTGCGCAGCACGATGGCTTCGCGGCAGCGGGGCGGCAGTGCGTCAAGCGCTACCTGCAAACGCCGAAGCTCCTCGCGTGCGATGACGCTGCGTTCGGGATCTGGCGTGTCCTTGGCAATGTCGAGAGCTTCCAGATCGGCGACCGCCTCGATGGGCACAACCTGCTCGTGCAGTACGCGGTCGATAAGAAGGTTGCGGGCTGTGGCAAACACAAACTGGCGCGTTCTTTCCGGGATTTGTGTTCGCGCCGCGTCGAAGACTCGCGCATATACTTCCTGGCGCAGATCCACGATGTCGCTTCGATTGCGCCAATTGTGCGAGAGGTACTTCATCAATTCCGGCTCCAAAGGCACCACCTCACGCACAAACCAAGCCCGCAATCCGGGCGTGCTCATACGTGCGCTCGATGTGCGCGGCTCTGCGCGTTCAAGATCCATGTCCGTTATCTTTGTCATCCCCGACCAGCACGCTGCTTTGGGGGCTCAACCTTGGGTCTACACTTGTGTTGACGAGCCAACCGGGCAACGGAGTGTATGGCGTGGCCAACTTTTTTCGGGATCTAGCAATTATTTTTGGCATTCGCGTGCTTCCCACCTGAAAGAGCTGCAAATTGGCCGTCACACAGCTGCATGGCGCGCTGGCGAATAGGATTTCGCACTGCGAAATTTGGTCAAGGGTTGACAAAATGGAGGAGGGACCAACAGTCCCGAGGGCCGCAAAATCCCTGACGAACGGCACATCAACCGCCCAAGCCCGATCTCTAACGGCTGCTTATCTATTCGCTGCGCCGTGCTGCCAAAAATGCCAGCCGGGCAACGGCATTAGCGACGAGCTTGTCGTACCGGCGGACGTAGAAGATCCAAATAACTGGCGCCCATCGAAATCGCGATCTCGTAGATCGTCACGATGGTCGGGTTGGCATGCCCATTCTCGACTGTACTGAGATATTGCTGCGTGAACCCACTCACTTCGGCAAGCGCTTCTTGTGTCAGGCCTTTTTCAAGCCTGACCCGCTTCAGATTATCGCCGACCAATTTACGCATATCCATGCGCTTGAGGTCAGCCGATTACATGATATAAGTTTATCTGATATAACATGTAAATATCTCCTCTCGGTATTGCCGGGAGGAAAAGAAACTGCGTCTGAGCCAGTCGGAGGCCAGAGTCATTTTTCAGGAACAGCCCATAGCCGACGAGGCGCCTTGGTCAGATGGTTTCAACGCCTATGACGAGGCGCAGTTCACGCTTTATCTCCGCCTGCTCGATGCTGTGGCAGCCAGAGCATCGGAGGCCGAAATCTGCGCGGTACTGCTCGGGATCGACGCAAACGCGGAGCCTGCGCGGGCGAAGATATGTTTACAGAGTCACCTCAGACGCGCCCGCTGGCTTGCTAGGGGCGACGGGTTTCACTTTTTGATCGACCGCGACGGCCCGGCAGGAGAGTCCAGGTCCGAAGCAAGGCATTAAGACTGCAGCTTGCGATACCCCTCCCGCATCAGGAAGTGCCCGCGCGCGAGGGCCTTGCGGATGCGGTCGCGCATGGAATAGCTCGGTGCGTTCCATTCGGCGTCCGAATATTCGTCTCTCAAGACCACCTTGGCGATTTCCTGATTGGTGGCACCCGACAGATTGCCGTCCAGAATCCGCAGCACACGTCGGAAGCGCGGTGATAAGGGATCACGCTGGACGTTGGATCGAAAGAAATGCCCCGTCAGGCGCAGGTCATTGAAGCACTGGAGGGACCGCATTTGCGGCCCTGCCAGCACGTCATCCGGCGCACAGTTCGTCATCAACCGAACCGGCTGGACTATGTCGGCCCCCTCAATCGAAAGCTGGAGCCCGCGCCCGCCCTCAACAAACAATAGATGCTGCGGGCCTTGGGGCAATTCCAGAAGGAGCGAAGGACAGTCAATCGTGCGCAGAAGGAATGGCGTCGCGTCGATTTTTGCATCAAGCGCGAATGCGGTAAGCCTCAGCACGGTAGCGCACGCATCCGGGCACCAAAGAACCATCGCGGTCAGGGCATCGCGTGACGGCGAGGACGCATATAAGCATCCCCATTGGGCCAAGCTCGGTTTGTTATGCTGTGATACGATGAATGTCGTAGGACCGTCGTAACCGGCAACGCCGTATTCGAGTTGTGCCGCTGTCCACGCGCCACGAAAATCCGCGTTACGCCGCAAAAACTCCCAGGCGAATTCGCGCAGCGATAACCTATTTGTGTAATCGTATGATTCGTCTGCTGTCCAATCTGGTAATTGGAACGTCTCGTGGCTCGCGATCATTCCGACCTCACGATCAAACCGGGCGCGATCGGCGACCACAACATCGGTCCTCTAAGACCGCCGCGGCTGCGCAGTCGGTTCAGAACATCGACCGATATGTCCACCAGCCCGGCTAATGCGAGCGTGTCGCCTATGCGTACAGACTGACCAATTCGCCGTAAGGGCCAGTTCGCGCGCCTCAGAATACGTTCCAGGCGAGCGTCCGTAACGGTGATGATCTCTCGAATATTGTTCGCAAGCGCAAACTCAACAATGCCGGCAAGGAGTTCGTAGGTATAAACGGCAATCCCGCCTGCGCCTTTGGGCGAAATTTCTGGGACATCGAGCGCGAAACGGCTGGTTTCCCAGATCGCGGGGTCGACCGGCATGTCGGCGCCTGCAAGTAATATGGGAAATGTGTCACGCAACATCGTGGGACCGGTGGTCGGCAAAAGGCGGACGCATCCGCAGATCGCGCCTGTTTGGTCCCGCTGAACGATATAGGCCGGCTGGAGCGCATCGAAGCGATCGCGCTCGATATCACCTTCAATTTCGACATCCCACCCGAGGCGACCCTGAAAGACGCGACAGCGGAGCCGATACATTTCGGCAAGGTCATCCGGGAATTCTGCGTAAGACGCTGCGGTAATGAGCTGCAACATGCGAATCTCCATGCAACGATTGCAGTGCGATGGAGACCCATATCTGCGATTGAAACAGGCTGGCTACTGAGACAGGTGCCGATCCCCCTGTCCCATGAGACAGGGGGATCGGCACAGCACGGGCTATGAACGCAGTGCCGTAAACACGCGAATAGGCGCAACTAAGATTGTCGCCTTCTAGGAACTCAGAACCGGTACCGACTGGTCGTTCGCCCGAGAGCGGGCAAACACCACGTGACCAGCTGATTTGCGCAGATAAGAGCGAATTTTCGCAATGAGGTGGGTTTCCGACGCTGCAATATTGTCATGGCAGCGAAATTTACAATACCGTTCGAGCGTCGAACTATCGTGCTCCGAGTTGCCGTGCGCCCTTCAAAACTTGAGCTACCAACTGGAAGCACCACAAAACTTCTCAGGTCTGAGAACGCAAGCCGACATCTCGACCTACCGGAATCTTTTGCCGAGACGAACAGTGAATTCCTAACGGCTGAAGAGGTCTCGGCAAGGTACCGTGGAGCCGTCTCGGTCGGTACACTACGCAATTGGCGAGCCGCCAGAATCGGACCCACATTCGTGAAAATCGGGAAGGCGGTCCTTTACCCCATGGCCGAACTCGAGGCTTGGGACCGAGCGAATTTGGTCAAATGCCGTCGACAGCCTCCACCAAAACAACCTTCACGCGAAGACGCCTAGAGACTTCAAAAGAAATTTGTGGTCGAAGTCAGAAACCCACCCTGCAAGATGGCGGCTCAAAGAGTATAACCGCGGGAATCATATGTGCGAGCGGCACGCCGCGATTTGGGATGGCTTTGTACAAGCCGCTTGCACGATCAATCTATTGTTGCCGCGTGCGCAGATACATTTCGAGTATATCCCAGACGATAAAAAGAAACGGCTCCAGCGATGAGAAAATAAAACTGCAGCGCGAATACCAACTGGGGCGCCTAGACCGCAGACTCATAAACGCGGAGCCAGAGGCGCAATGAGGCCAGTTGGATCATAGCCAAGAAGTTTGCCGCCAGCTTGTCGTAGCATGTTGCGACGCGGCGAAGTGCTTCAGCTTAGAGAAGAACCGTTCGATAAGGTTTCGCTCGCGATACAGCCATGTGCTGAAGTATGGTTTCGACCTCCGGTTAACCTTGGGCGGGATATTGGCGAACGCCCCCTTCTCGCGGAGAGATGTCCGGATACGATCGGCATCGTAGGCCTTGTCCGCCAGAACGATCGTTCCAGCGGCAACACGATCGAACAGACTGTCAGCGACTTGTCCGTCATGGGTTTGCTCAGCGGTAGGTCTCAGCCGGATCGGAAGGCCTTGCCCGTCGACGACCGCGTGGGTTTTGGCCGTGAGCCCACCTCGGGAGCGACCAAGACAATGATCTAGATCCCCCCGGATCACCGCACGATCTGCGACGATCTTGCCTTTGTGATGATCTTCGCGATGAGAGAGTAGCTCACGAGTCTGTCCAAAGTTTGTATATGTATTTCGGACGAGTGGCTGGCCAACGGGCGTATGGGGAGCCGGCGCTCTGACCCGACAAGCCGACCCTCAAGGAGGGTGGCGCGCCCGACAGGATGAAACTGAGAACTCGTATGTCATTGTTTTTTCGTTTTAAAATTTTTGCGTCATTACGGTGACGCTCCGCCACGACCAAGGCGCCATCTGTTATCCGATCACGATGCAGATATGCGGGGTCTCGGGCTAGCGCCACCAGGACGTAAGTTTTGCAACGATTGCCGTTGAGGCTTCGGCCAACTGATAGCTTATCCTGATAATCCAACGCTGCGGCTTCGGCGCAGAAAGATCAGCGTCACGACGATCGCGCGCCTGAACCGCCTGAATGACCTCTGGAGCCATCGCCGGAGCCCATTGCACGCGGTTGGCGTTGATCCAGTAGTGGGACTGGCAAGGAAAGCTCCAGTTTCCAACCGATGGTGTCAAGGAAACCTGGCCTCCGTTCTCCACAATCCGCCATTTCGCGGGATTGAGCGGCGTAACAACTTCGCTGCCGCACCCACAACAGCACAGATGTGACGCGGTCGAATATCGCCGAGATATGTACAGCACCCCCGGTTCAAGCCACTCAGGGATGAACTCAGTGAACTCGGGGCGGAGATGCGATGCCTTCATCCGGCACCTTCCTGCACGATGTCACCCGACCCAATGGAATAGCCGGTATAGAAATTGCCGCGGGCGTCGCGATAGATGCCGAACAGTTGCTTCCAGCGCATGACAGCAATCGAGGCGTTGAACGAGTTCAACTCGGCGATCTGAATATTCGTGGCGTATTCGTTGGCTGCACCATCATCATCCGCGTAGGAAATATGAGGGGCGGCGGCTTCGCGGGTATCTGCCGTGCTGGTGGTCAGACGAACGATACCGCCGAGCTGACCGTCGTGGAGCAGGACGCCCATGCCAACCTCTACGAACGGCGTTCCATTCCCAATAAGACGCTCCACGACAGCGCGCTTGACCGGTCCCCGGTCGAGGCAGACAAACACAAAATCCAGCCCGTCGAGAAGCGCTACATTCGCTTCGTCCAGGAAGACGTCATGGGCGACGATGCCCTTGTGCATGTTCGAGTAAAGCGCCGCAAAATACGACACTTTATGAGGCCTGATTTCAAGGTCTTCGAGCGATGGAGCTCCCGGCGCGCGGAACGCGTTGTGCTGGGAAAAGACGTCGCCGTCGATGATGTGGATTGCAGCGACGGCAGTCTTCGCGACCAGGTCGAGAATATAGGCACCGGTGCCGCCCAATCCGGCGATACCGATCTTTTGCCCGGCGATCTTGCCGTTGACCGCCCCGATGCCAGCGCGGCTCGTCGCCGTATCGAGATACTTGAAAATGCAGCTATCATCGTCTGCCGGAATCGCAGGGTAAGTGCGCGCGCTCACCCTGTCTTCAAGTTTCGTCGCCTCGCCCGTGATGCGCGCGATGTAGGTCGTCATCTTGTGGTGGTAATCACGGTAGTCCGCCTTGGCCGAGAATGTGTGATCGGCCTTGACGCCGTCTCCGAAATCCTGCGGAGCAGAGCTGTTCTGAATGGTCGTGATCTTGCTGCCGTCGCTGTGACAGGGATGTTCTCCGGTCCAGTAAGCAACATGATCCGTCGGCTTGACGGTTTTGTCGCCGGACAATTCCAGTTTGGAGATCAGGATGCCGAGACGGATGGTTCCCGACGAATCGACATACGGAACGTCCCTGACGAGCAGGTAGCCGCCCCGTATGTCGAGGTCGTAACCCTCGTTCTGCATCCGAAGAAGGTCCGGACTAAGAGCGATTGGTCGACGTGACATCGAATTCCATCCCTTCCTTGATCTTCACAGACTGGCCTTCCACCAGCGTGCCAGCTGGCTTGTTGCCGTGGCCGCGTGTGTACTGAACGGTGTACTGGATACCGTCACCGGTCGGCGGGTTCTCGAAGGCCAAGGCGATGACCTCTTCAAAGGTCAGCTCTTCTTTCTTCGGCAGCGTTTTCTTGCGGCCATTGACGATGATGGTGACGGTTTTTGGCCATTCTTCAGGATTGGGCGCATTCATTGGTAGTGCCTTTCTGGCGGATAGCCGCCGGTTCATGCTCGTTTAGAGATTGCGATTTCGCAATCAATTTGATAATATGATCTTAGAAGATTTATTGCAAGTTCGCAATTGATTTAATTTTCGCAACTGAGAGAGCATGACCGATAATTTCGACAGCGAAGCCTTCTACGCGGCCCTCAATGCCGCCCGTCTCGGCCGTCAGATGACCTGGAAGGAGGTGGCCGAGGAGGCCGGTGTCAATGCATCTACCCTGTCCAGAATCGGACAAGGTGCAAAACCGGACGTGAACGGGCTGGCTGCGCTTTTGACTTGGTCGAAACTCAAGGCAGAAATGTTCATCCGTGGCGCGGGGCTGCAGGAAGCCGAGCCCATAGCCAGGATAACCGCATTGCTGCGAGCCGATCCAAAACTTTCGTCAAACAATGCGAAGCTAATGGAAGAAATCGTACTCAGTACCTACAGCAAACTGCGGGATGACTGAATTGAGCTGGCGTCGCGGTTTCAAAGCAGAGGCCAATCGGATTGCGGTTCGGGTACGGGAAAAGATGGGACTGACACCGATCTGCCCCATCGACCCGGTTCTGGTCTGCGAGCGCTTTGATATCCGGCTGCTCAAGCTCAGCGAGATTGAGCCGGCGACGCCGTTTCTGCGCAGCGAAAGGACGAAGTTTTCAGCGGTTACGGTGCCCTGCGGCGGGCGCACTGCAATCGTACACAACGACTCTCACCATCCTCACCGGCAGCGCAGCAACATTTGCCATGAACTTGCGCATTGTTTCCTTGGCCACGAATGCACCCTGCCACTGACGCCTGACGGCGAGCGTGCCCGCGATGGCAGCGTAGAGGCCGAAGCCAACTTTCTTGGCGGCGCATTGTTGCTGACCGAAGAAGGTGCCTTGCACGTATTGTACAGGCAACTCGTTGCTGAGGCGCAGCACATCTATGGCATCAGCGAGGCTATGCTGAACTATCGGCTGAAGATAAGCGGCGCTTACACACGATACCACCGCGCGGGCGCCTACTGATTTGATCCGGGCTAAGTTCTGACCGGGATTTCGACAACCGGCCGCAGCGGCTCAAGCTGGGTCGCATACTTCCGAACGACCTGATCGTAGAAGTCGGCAATTCCCTTTGCCCGCACCGTGACAGCAAGTGCGTAGGGCAGCTTTTCGGACGGCGTGAAGTTTCGCCCTTCAAGGCGCGCGTTGTAGTGGATATCGAAGCAGGGATTGCGAAGGCTCGACCCGCGAAACGTGCGGGTAGCGTGCAGACAGTTTTCCCACTTCCACGCATCACGGCGCAATTCCTCCTCATCTCCGCCGGAACGAATGCCTGAAAAGAAGCTTTTGGAATCGGCGTGAAGCTGGTCTTCCTTTTTGAACTTCTCGTCGTGGGGACGGAACGTCACTTCCAGCCCGGCTCTGGTGTAGTTGCCGGGGTGGTGTGGGTCTGTAAGGCATTTATAGGATAAGGTCGCCGTGATTTCGGCATTACCCACGATCCCCCCATCAGGCAGGGGAATCGGCGCGCGAATGTACTTTGTCGGCGAGATTTCTCCTTGATAGATGACTCTGATGGTGTCGTCGCCGCAAACCACTATGTCTTCAAGGGTCCGTGCGACACGACCCCAGCCGACCTCTCTGTAAGGATGTTCAGATTCCTCTGTGGAATGGATTAGCAATGTGCGTACGGCGAGCAGCCCGATGCTGTCTCCGAAGTGAGCCTTGATACCTGCTCCCAGACGCAATGTGCTCGGCGCAGCGAATGAAGTTCCGCCGGTGGCTTCAAGACCGAGCGTCTTGCCTCCCCCGACCACAAGAAATGGTCTTTGTAGCGATCCGCCGAACTGAACAAGATCGGGCTTCATCAGGCCCGGGCTTCTTCCCGGTCCGACTGAACTGTATGGTGCCCTTGCCCATTTTTCGCCGGGTGAATCCGCAGCGCCGACTGCGAGTGCATTCACGCAGTCCGAAGGTACCTGGACACGGTTTAGATTCAGTTCTTCATCACCTTCGCCATTGTTGCCAACCGCTACGGCAGCAAGAGTGTCCGCGCGCGCGAAGCGATCGTCGAGAACTGCTGTCCAGGCGTGCACATCGTCATCCTCAATAGTCAGTGACGGCCCGATACTCAGATTGACGAAGTCGTAGCGCTTTGCGTCCAGCGCTCCCGTTATGCGCGCTAGAACCTCATATAGTTCATGCAGGTTCTGGCTCGGATCGCCATCGAGAACCCGGTAGTGATCTACATTCGAATAGGGCTGCGGCAGGGGCTGTGACGGATCAATAGGTCCGAAAAGAAACGCAGATGTCACTCCTGTTCCGTGAACAAGAAACTCGTCGACGGCTGCGCCGGTACCGGCAATTTCCTGGGAAGTTGCCCACTTCGCCAGCGGATGGGACTTCGGAAGGCCGCCGTCAAAAATTGCGGCGTTTATCGAAGAATCAATAGCTGCTTCCAGAGGTAGCCCAACAGAGACAGACGGTATGCCAGATGTGCGGAAGGCAGGTTGCAGTACGCGCAGTTGCGGCATTTGCCGGACAGCGCGGACAATCGAGAACATCGCAATTGGCTCAGCGAGTGCGGCTGGCGCTTCCACCTCAACAAAACATAATCCGCCAGCGTAAAACCTGTGGTCCAGATTGGCGTCAACGCCCAGACCTTTAAGATACCTCTTGAACTCTGGGAGCATCGCGTGCTCTCCGTCCATCCCTTCAGTGTGCAGGACAACCTCAAACACAGTGTTTCCGCGCTCGGGAACAGTGCCCTTGATCTTGTCATCGACGCTCTGTGCTTCGATTGTTTCGAGCGTCATCAAATCTCTCGCGATCTGGGTTCCTTCCACCATCCGACCGAGTGACGACTTCCAGTTTGCAAAAGCCTGCTTGTTGCCCATAATGAATAGTTCGGTTGTGAGGGCTTCTTCCAGAGGCCGGCCTTTGGAGCGCTGCGCCGGAGTGATCCGCCGAGGCTTGCTGCCGACAGGCGTTAGGCCCATCTGACGGAACAGCTCCGAAGGAAAGTAAGACTTAGCAATGAACTCCGGATTGAGGACCACGGCTGCTACCGCCTGGCCCTGGGGGCAGGCTTCGTCAGGCAAAGCCCTGATCTGCCTAACCGCAAGATCAAGCATAGGGGCGAGGCGATTGCGCGCCTGTTGAAACGTGTAGGGCGTGACCTTAGGACCTCCGCCAGAACGAATAACAACGTCCTGCGTAAGCCGCTCGCCCTTGCCGAGGAGGAAGTTCGTCTTAGCCATGGACACCCCGCCCATTGGTTTTAGTGGAAGTCTTCTTGCCGGTGCGTGCACGGATTGTTTCGCGCGCAACACCGGTTATTTCATGAGCCGCGCGCTGCGACATGACACCGGTGCTAACAAGTTCGGCTGCAAGCGCAATACGGTCAGCCTTGCCAGCCTGTTTGCCGCCGAGAAGTCCTACCAGATGGTCGTCCAAGGGCTCAGCCAGGAGAGCTGCCTTCCTACGCACTGACTTCAATTCGCGATCTATGTCACTGAACGACTGCCCTTCAAGCGCGATTGCCAGAACGCTCGCCCAGATCTCTGCTTGGTGGCTAATAGGACCGAGCGCTGAAACCATGTAGGCATGAATCGCTTCCCGATCCGGAAGGGGGAACTCCAAGGCCAGATCGAAGCGCCTCCAGATCGCCGGGTCCAGAAGGTCCGGGTGGTTGGTGGCTGAAACAAGCAAACCTGACGACGGCCAATCGTCAATCTGCTGGATAAGCACCGTGACCAGTCTCTTCAATTCCCCGATTTCTCCCCGATCATCACGACGCTTCGCGATGGCATCGAGTTCATCAAGTAGCAGAACGCAATCCAGCGTCTTCGCATAGTCGAGAACATGCCTAAGGTTGGCGCCCGTGCGCCCGAGATAGCTGCTCATAACGGCAGCCAGATCGAGAATGAGCAGAGGCCTGTTCAGTTCGCGTGCAAGCCAGCGCGCAGCGAGCGTCTTGCCCACGCCGGGGGCCCCCGTAAATAGAACGGTACGGCTGGGTTCCAGCCCGGCTTTCTGAAGGTTTTCAATCCCCTTGCGTTCTGCCACGAGAGCGTCCAGCGCGCTCTTCACCTCGCCCGCATAAACGGGCTCGTGATCCAGAACCGGATGCTCCTCGATGCGCAGCAAATGAAAACGAGTATCGACATCAACAGGAAGGACCGCCTCCGTTTGGCGCCGCAATGGCGAGGCTCGCGTGGGGGACTCACGCAACAAGGCGGACAATGAATTCGCCATAGACGGCGCGATGTCTCTATAACCCTTTGCGAAGCGGTGAAGGAGCGCCATTACGTCCTGCGGCCGCCCGGACAGCGCTACGCGCGCCAGTTGCACCATGTCTTTTTCGATCTTTTCGTCTGCCGTTGCCACTAGTCGCCGTTCCTTGTCTGCCGAATCCCAGCGTACGGTAGGGCGGAAGATTTTTCAACACAAATGGCAACAACTCTTCCACTTGGTACCCAAATACAGGGTTTCATTGCGTTATTTTATGGGCGACACGAACTCGGTTCGGGCTTCCACCGCGACCTATCAGTCGGGAACACCTGCGCTCGATACGCGCTCGCCATTCCGGACCCTGCAAGGCCTCGGTTTGCGCTTCTGCGCGTGGAGCGCGGAAGCGATAGCGTCGCTTTACGTCGCCGCGGCGGAGGGAACCGACTGGAAACTGTTCTGGGACGAGGTTCTGTTGGTGCTGTGTTCGGCCAGCCAATGCGGGAAGACGAAGCGTGCGCAACCTTCCACTAACAGGAAAACAATGTGACGATGAAACTCTATCCGGACCTGACGAAAATTTGAATTTGGCGTTTGCCGCCTCGTCCGCCATACGGCTTGCCCTGTGCTTCAAAACCCGCCTTCACGAGTGACGCCCGCATGCGGTCGTTATCGACCCGCACCGTCGCAAAAATTCCCGCACCGGAAGCCGCACCTATCGCCGCATTCACGAGCGGACCTGACAGGTGCTACCCGCATGCCTCGGGGACGATGAAAATGTAGCCGAGCTCATAAGGAAAGCTGGAAGCGTCGACTTTAAATCCCGAGCTCCCGCTGATGCGCTTGCGGTAGCTCGCGAGTGGATTCTTGAGAGCGGCAATTCCTTTGAGTCCATCCTCGCCGCGCAGAAGCACGAGCGCCTTCGCATTCTTGACGTTTCGGGCTAGCACCACATCACTGACTTCGCCGCCCGCCCGGACGAGCTCTATGAACGCAACTCTATCTGCGTCCGAAAAACTCCCTGGCTGCACGACAATTGGCTTCATTACGATAGCTCGCTTCCGATTTCGCCGCGCAAGAACGCAGCCACACATTCATAGTGCCAGTTCGTGCGGATAGTCGCTTGAAAGCGGACGGCGGAGCCTCCGGGTATTTGTGGTACGGTCGCGGAATTGTAGAATACGGTTCGTCGCGACCGGACGCTGTCCGTCAGCTCGCAAAACAGCGGCAGATAATCCTTGCCGCCGAAGAACACGATTGGCTCTTTCGTCTCCTCCGGCACCATGCGCAGATCACTGTAACAGTCGGTCTTTCGTCTGCGCTTGTAAGGCTCCACCTGAGCGCGGAACGTGATGTCGTAACAGGGCGTGAGAAAAGCTGCGTTGATGAGTCCCCAGCCTGCCGAGAGAATGAACAAATTCTCGATGCCGACCTGATCCGCGAGGCGGCGGTAGGCATCGTTCCCGTACAATTCGAATGCGGGAAGAAGCCCGAGGCGATTGTTTCCAGGGTCTCGATTGTAGCCAAGCAAAATGTCCCGCCACGAATTGCCGTCATCGGCGATGTCGTCAGGGCGGGCGTAGACGTAGCCAGCCTTGGGCGGCGCTTTATCCGGATCGGCGACAAACAGAACCGGCGTTCCATCCTTCGTCCTGAGATGACCCGCGCCGTCACGCTTTTTCGCAGCGCATTGTATGACGACAATCACGCTGCCTTCTTCATCGCCAGCACATGCCGCTCAAGGCATTCCAGAAATGCCGGGTCGTAGACCTCATCGACGTGATTGGAATTCCACAGACCGGATTTCCTAACCCGTTCCCTGTTGCAATCGCGGCCAAGCCATCCTGCGGATGGCGCATCGACCGGCGTCTTACCGAAGTTACTGAGAAGCGCAATCGCATTGCGCTCTATATAACCGCGCATGCTGTCTGCGCCCGGTTCGTCGTCGACTTCGATCCATACAAATGGCATCGCGCCGATGAAGCTGGTCACTTCGCGCTCAAGGTCCACCTCGCCGCCGCGTATCTCGGCGTTCGCCGACAGTCCGCTGCCCCATGTGGGAAACTCATAGCCATGCCGCGCCATCAGCGCCGTCCCGACGATGAGCCGGAATATCGAACCGCGATGATTGCCGCCGCCGCTGCGCAGTTGTCCGCGATGCTGCGACAAGCGGGTCCAAAGCCTCGTTCCCGATGCGGTCTTCAGCGCATGCGTCCCGACCCTGACGATGCGCAGCCCGCTTCCTGAATTGGAACGAACCTCGCCATCCTCCATGAAGAAATACACGCCTCGTTTCGGCCAACTGAGCCTGCCGGAACAGCTGCCAAGCGTTCGCGCTCCGCCAAGACCTTTCTCAAGACGAGCAATGACCGAATAAAACTTCTGCAGATCATCGAGGCATTGCGATTCCATTCGCAATCATAACCTGACGCGTGCAGCCCGATCCATGTTCATTCGCGGGGATGCTTCATTCATTCCCTCGCTCTGCGCCTCTTCCAATCCGGTTGGGACACTTTGTTTCCTCCTCGGTCCGTCTTTCAGCCATCCCGTCCTTAATTTGTACGTAGGCGATAGCCGCTTCGCCTTCAGTCCACGCAAGTGCTGCAAGCAGCGCTCCTCCTCTCACGTTTCAGCCGTATTCAACGCCGTCTGCCGCGCTAAAGCGATACTACGCAGGTCAGATTGACGAGGTGGACCGGTAGCCGGCGTGCTGGACGGCAATATCAGCACGCCCGCCGTTTTTCGTGCAGGCCAAAAAGGCTCACACGCGGCTGGGCATATGACGACCAGCCTAGTGGGCTTCATGCGGGTTCGCCGCCATTCCCACCACTATGCTTGATCCGCCCCACAGCGCGGCTTCTCCCATGGTCCCCGCGCTTATCGGGTACGGCTCCCCATTTTCTGCTCAAGCGCCAGCGTTTCGGAAATTGGGCCAAGAGTGTCGATCTCAGCAATCTTTTGAAATTCGCTTAGATAGTCCTGCTGGTGGTTTGACAGCCAGCGGACGACACGGTTGTTGGCAAGCAGCTTGGCGATATATCCGCGCGCCACAGTCAGATGCAGATTATCGATGCCATAGGTCTCTTCAACCGATTCCACCTGGGTCTGAAGTGCTGCCAGCTCTCGTTCCATACGGGCAATCTGTTGGCCTGAAGGCGTAGGTGTGCCGCCTGCTTTTCCTTTTTTGGCGGCAACGAGTTGGTTCTCGGATGTGGCAGCGCGTAACGCGCGGGCGAACATGACCGTGAAATTGTTCTGACCGATCATGAGACCGGCTGCGTCGATCTGCCTGACGGCGGTCATCTGACGCAAAATATCGAATACCTTCATCGAACAAGGCGTGTCCTTCAACATCTCAGCGGCTTCAGGGCTAATCCCTTCCAATAACCGGAAACGCCGCAGCACCGACTCAACCTGAAGGTTCAAGGCAGCAGCGATGTCAGCGGATGAAACGCCGCGCTCCATGGCGCGCGCAATCATGCGGTGTTCCTGGATCGGTGGGATGCGATTGACACGCTTGTTGTAGGTATAGGTGTCGTCATCAGTGGCCAGCAGACATTCGACTTCAGCGATATCGAGTTCCTTCAGCACCTCAAGCCGTAGATGGCCGTCGAGAAGGAACCAGACTCCTACATTCTTTGGGTCCGCCATAACGACAGGCGCTTCGATCAGACCGATTGCCTTGATAGAGCTCAAAACCTGCGAGTATGTCCGGCTCGCTCTCACGCCATCCGGCAACGCCTTGAGTGGGACAATCGCCGCCACGGGAATCGTCAGGAAATCTCGATCAAAAGCCAGATGAATATTGCCATTGTCCCGATCTTGAGGCTCAACAGTCATGCTTCCCTCCCGATACGCGCTCCGTAAGCGCCCGAGGCATGGTCGCCAATCCCTCCGCTCTCAGCAGGTTGATGAAACCTTCATTGGAAAGTAGATCCTTCAACGCCTCGACAATGAACAGCAGCCGTATCTGGGTGAAATCCGATTTCTTGACCAAGAGACGCTGCTTTTCGGCCTCGCGCTGATAGACCTGCATGAGATCGGCAGCGGTCATCCGCCGACTGTGGGCTTTCCGTCCCAGACGCCCGGTTGGCAACCCCTTGCCTTGGGTCCGAATCCGCATGTCAAGCATGCGTCGGACGGCAGCGAGTTTCTTGCCTCTGAGCTGGCCAGTCTCATAGGCGTCAAGGAGCAGGTTCTGTGCCTCTTCCGTCTTCGCTTTGGAAATCTCCATCGCCAGGGTGATCGGAATAAGCCCGGTTTCGACCGCAGCCACCAGCCGTTCCTCACCGCGCTCTAGGAGCGAGACGATCATGTTCACCCAAGACGCTCCGACACCGAGCTTCTCCGCAATGGACGTATCGCTGTATCCACGGGACCTTAGCGCGCCAATTTCGCGCATAATGTCGATGGGACGGGGCGTGCGCCGCGCGATATTTTCAACAAGACTCATCACGAGACATTCGCTCTCGCTGGCGTCGATCACCACGGCAGGAATTTCGGTCTGGCCAAGCATCTGGAAGGCTTCCAACCGACCTTCGCCGCAGACGAGATCATATCTCTGGCCGCCGGCCCCATCACGGCGGCTCACCGTAATGGGTCGTTTCAAACCAACGGCTTCGATGTTGTTCACGATCTCCCGATGCTGACGCTTATTACGCGCGCGAGGGTTCAAGACTGTGATCCGGGAGATAGGGATCATTTCGATCCGGCTTGGACGAACGGCAGGCATCAAGCGGCCTCCGAAAGGGGAATGGGTGTTGCGATGTCGTAGAGAAGATCGAGGTCATCGAAGCGATAGGCGTCGAGACCAAAGGAATTGTCCTCCATCAGCCGCAGCTTCTCGGAGAGCATGTCGATGCGCGGAAACAGGTAAAAGTCGAGCGGCGCGCGGTTGGCGCGGTTCATGCGGACGACAATGGTAATATCGGGTGCGAGCGAAGTGTCGAAGCGTAGCTTCCAGCGCAAAAGCCCGGTCGAGGTTTCGAAGCATCGCGCCACTACTACCGAAAGGTCGAACTCACCGTTGACGTTAACACGGTCGGTCTGGAGATCCTGCCAGGCATCGCTGCCCGTGGCGCGTAATCCATCGAGCACGTCACGGACGATGCCGGGATGTAGCTTACGCAGCTCGCGATTGAGTTCGACGTAGCGATAATCGCGATCCGGCATGAACCCTACAAGGTGATAAGCCCGCAGCAGGCTGCCGAAGCGAGAGCTATAGGCGCTACTGGACGGCAGATCGACGCATTCGTCGATGACTATGCCCGACAGTAGACCTCTCTGTTGATAGAGCCCACTTAGCGATTCCAGCATCTCATCGTCGCTCAGGCGAAAAGAGCGCGCATTGATGATGGTCCTGGCTGCCTCGAACAGCTCGCGCTCGACTATGGCTTCGAACGCATCCTGCGCCGTGATCCATATCTCGGGTTTATTGCGGACTCGCATCTTCTTCAGTTTGAAGGAACGGCGATTCCATACGTTGTCTCCGACATATTTCTCATTGATCAGGAGTTGATGGACCGTGCCCCTGGTCCAAGGATGCCCGAGGTCGGTTGGGATTCCCTGTTCATTGAGATCGGCCGCGATCTCGTTCTCACCGCGCCCCTGATGAACGAATGCCTGGTAGATATCGCGAACCAGATTAACTTCTTCCGCAGGGCCGAGGGTCAGAATCACGCGGTCGGTTTGGATACTCTTATGCACACCCCGCTGAAGCACGCCCTTGATGGCACCGTGCTCGTCGATCAGAGTCCGCCGAAGGCCGAAGCCCGCAGGGCCTCCCTGACGGTAGCCCTTTTCGATCAGCCGCCCCTGCCCCGCGAACACCTTGGTCGAAAGTTCGCGGCTATATTCGCCGGCCATTGCACGCTTGACGCCCTTGACGATGGTAGAAATCGGGCTGCCATCGTTCTCGAACTGCTCGGCGCAATACTCTACGGCGATGCCTGAGCGGCGGCAGATATATTCATAGTAGGCGCTTTCGTCGGCGTCCTGAAATCGGCCCCAGCGGCTGACGTCATAGACGAGGACCATGGCGAAATCCGTGTCGCCGGCCTGTACATCCTCAATCAACTGCCGAAGTGCGTCACGCCCTTCGATCTTGAGACCGCTTTTGCCCGCGTCAGCATAAGTTCGAACGATCTCGATCCCGCGCGCAGCCGCATACTTCTGGATCGTGTCAGACTGGTTTTCCGTCGAGTATTTCTGATGATCCGTTGACATGCGGACGTATTCGGCAGCCCGAATACGGCGTTCCGGCGGCTCCGATTGATCATCGTCGTAAAGGTTCCGGATCGCCAAAATTCGCCCTTTCCGATCCCCGACTACGGTGGCCTGGGCGACCAACCGCCGCAGCGCATGACGGGGCACTGCCACCACTCCGCACTGAAGCCAGTCTAACTGCGGAGGAAGCGGAAGATGTTGCCGAAAAAGGGCAGGAAATTACCCCTATGGACGGGCGTTCTTGGCGGACGCGCGCCCTATACTAAGACCATTGCTGCGCTGCTGCACAAAGAGCACGGAGACAGCCATCGTGCGATCAAGCAACTCATGCGCCAGACCGACGCGAGCGAGAGAACCGTCAAGCATTGGCTCTCAGCGCAACACGGCCCAGATACGGTGTATTTTCTCCGTCTCGTGGTTTCATCGCCCGTCATCAGGGCCTTCGTTCTCGGCCTGATCGAAAGCCCGACAGCAATTCCGCTGACCGCTCCGGTGGATCGCTTTTCGCTCGCTGCAGCTAGAGAAGCCTACGCCGCCGGCGAGGCGGCTGGCGGAAGACCGGCAACGGCTGCGCGGAAAAATGACCCTGAACGTGTCCCTGAACGCGACCCTATAAATGTCCCTGATCCGATAGAACTCAGCGACCGGCAACGTTGGTTCCTGGCCCGAGTCGCGGAAGGAAGCCGGTCCGGAGCCAAAGAGATCGTAGCTATATGGCAGGTAAGCTTGAAAACCGCACGACGCGACATAAGCGCTCTCCAGAAGGCTCAATTACTTGAATATGTCGGATCACGGCGGAAAGGACGATACCGGCGAACACCTAGATAAGAAAACCGCAGCGATATTCGTCGCTCAGCATCAATCTCGAGCAAATCGCACTGACCAGACGGTCCCGCGCTCCCAAAATTGTGCAATAGGCTGTTGCACAATTTCCCGACCCAGGAGAAGTTGTGTCCACCACTTGTTCTCAACCCTTGATGGGGTAGTGCTGGAAACAGGCATACGTCGCGAACTCCTCTTCATCGCGTTCCTATATCAACCGGGGGTCGGGTCGCGCGACCCGTACGATCTCCTGAACGGTTGCAGCACCTTTCATTTTCAACAGGTTAACTCAAAGTGCGGGGAGATACGGCACCATTGAATCCAAACGACTATTTTAGCCGGAGCCCGCACCAGTTAGAGACCGTGCTGGGGTTGCGTCAGCGCAAGAAGATATCCGGTGACACCAACAAAAAAACAGCGGCCGCAAGACGCAGAATGGCCACCGCTAACCCAATTAATGATCCACAGACGCCCACCGTCCGGAGTGTCTTCGGCTTAGCGCTCTTCACTTTTACGTGCTTGAGCGCCTTGGCCGTGCTTACGCCATCCCTTGCGAGCCCCCCCGCCGTCTACAAGGTTGTTAGATCAATCCCACTTAAGGCGATTTTTGGCACGCGTTCGGATTGGACCGCGACAGCCTATCAGTCGCTGATACCTGCTGACGCGGATGACATCGGCGACAATCCCGCGAAGCTGTGCTTCTCGCGTCCAACCGATAAGCGTGAAGATTGCAGGAAAATAACCAGCGGCCAGCCCAACGATCCGAGCTTTATCTACAACTACCAAACGATTAAGCGGTTCGACATAGTGCCTCTTAAGCCAGGCGCTAAGGCCATCGCATTTCAAGCAGAATTTTATGGCGGTGGGAGCGGCTTCGCCGAACAAGTCTCGCTTTGGACATATGATCGAAAGGGCGACTTCTTCACACCTGCGCTAATCATTTCGACAAATGAATCGGGGCAATACAAGGTCATCAGCACCGGCCCATTATCTGGATATGTCATCACAGCTGACCCAATATGGCAATTTGGCAAAGGCGAAACACACTTCTCCGCGCACCAGTTTGAAATCACCGTTTACCGGCTATCCGCCCAATCCTATCTGAGGGTTCTCACCTACCTCACCAGTCGGAAGTATGGCGGTGAAGATGAAGGTCGCCCGAGTGACGCCATTGGCGGCGAGATGACACGCATACGCTCGCTCCTTAAGGCTGTCGGTCAATAATCGCTAAAAGCGATGCCGTCTTGATGCCACCTTCTGGCATAACGCAGATGACCGCATTTCGCGAGCAACGCCAACAGAGCGACATCGAATCTGCCTTGGAAGACATGCAGTTTGATGAAGTGACGGCAGGATGGATGTATGGGAAGCCAAACTCCGCGCCAGAATTGCCACGCGTCATGTGTAGAGGGGGCCAATCGAACGGCATCCATAGACGCCAGATGCGACGTTGCGCTCGGCCCCCGATCCCAATTCCGCATATCGCGTTATTTTTCTCACTTCCGTTCTATCGTGCTCAAGCATATAGTTGGCGGAGTGAATGGTATTGATCGTGATTTTTCCGGCCATCTTTGAACAACATGCACCAATCCCATACCCCAGTTGTTTTTGCGAAGTCGGTACCGAATTGAAATAGCTAGGGAAATACAATGCGAGTCTGCTGCTGCATAATCACCCCAGCGGCGATCCCACCCCCAGCCGCGCCGACATCGAAATGACGCGCCAGATCGCCGACGCCGCCAAAGCCTTGCGCATCGCGGTTCACGATCATCTGGTGATCGGCCGCAGCGGCCATGTCAGCTTCAAGGCGATGGGGCTGCTTTAACCCGAACCTTCAACATCTTCCGGCGCCTGCGTCACCAGCAGCTTGTCGATCCGCCGCCCATCCATGTCGACAATCTCAAAACGCCAACCGTCATAGGAAAACCACTCCCCCGCTTCGGGCAAATGCCCAAGCTGAAACAGCGCGAAACCCGCCAGCGTATGAAAATCCCCACCTTGCGGCGGCCGCAGCGACAACCGGTCGAACGCCTCATGGGCTGGCATCATGCCGTCGATCAGCAGCGAACCATCGCTGCGTTTCACCGCATAAGGTTCTTCGCCTTCTGCATCCGGCAGATTGCCGGTGATGGCTTCCAGCAGATCGGTCTGGGTGACAATGCCTTGCAGGCTGCCATATTCATCCAGAATAACCCCCAGACGGATCGGCGCCTTTTTAAACATCTCCAGCACTTTGAAGATCGGCGTGGTTTCATGCACCACCAGCGGCTCGCGGATCACCGCCAAAGGATCAATCGTCTGGCTATCGAGAATCTGATCGAGCAAATCCTTCTTCAGCACCATGCCGATAAATTCATCGACACTGCCGCGCCCCACCAGCAATTGATCGTGCGGGCAGGCGCGTACCGTGCGCAACATACTCTCGCGATCATCATCGGCGTCGATCCAGTCCACCTCCGGGCGCGGCGTCATAATGTCGTTGATGCGCCGGTCCCCGATATTGAGAATCCGCACCACAGCTTCCTGCTGCGCATCGACCAGAATCCCCGCTTCATGGCTTTCGCGGATGAGAAATTTCAACTCCTCCGGCGAATGCAGCACCCCTTCGCCCGCGCCGGGCTTCAGCCCGAAAAGCCGCAAGACCAGATTGCCAAGCCCGTTCAGCGTCACAATCGCGGGCCGCAGCAAAAACAGGAACAGCCCAAGCGGGCGCACCACCCACAGGGCCGTGCCTTCGCTGCGCTGAAGCGCAAGACTTTTGGGTGCAAGTTCGCCGAGCACAATGTGCAAGGTGGTAATCAGGATAAAGGCGATTGCCACCGCCAGCGCATGGGAACCGAAAATCGCCGCATCGAGCGGCAGGCCCAAAAGCCAGGGCTGGATGAGATGGGCCAACGCCGGCTCACCGACCCAGCCAAGCGCAAGCGACGAAATGGTGATGCCAAGCTGCGTGGCCGCAAGGTTGGAATCGAGGCTGTCCACCGCGCGTTGCAGGGCCCGCGCATTCACCCGCCGGGCCGCGACCAGCTCGGCCACCCGGCTTTTACGCACGGAAACCAGGGAAAATTCGGCAGCCACGAAAAACCCGTTGGCCGCCACCAGAATCAAAACTGAAGCGATCCCAAGAAGATCGGCGAACTGACTGCCATCGCCGGTGGGCATGGTCTCCTCCAAAAAAGGGCGAGGGCACCTGCCCCACACCGTCCAAACATCCAAGATCGCGGCTGAAGCCCGCCATGGCAAGGGCCGCAAGGCCAGTCCCCGTCAACATCTGGCGAATGACAAAGGGGCGGCAGGGCGATAAAAGCAGCCCATGCTGCAACTCATCGACAAAACCCTCCTCAAGGCGGATTCCTATGTGAACGGCACATGGGTTCCCGCTGCCAGCGGTGACCGCTTTGCCGTCACCAATCCCGCAACCGGGCAAACCATTGCCGACATGGCCAATCTCGGCGCCGAAGATGCACGCCGCGCGATAGAGGCGGCACATCAGGCGCAAGGCGCCTGGGCCGCGAAAACCGCCAAAGAGCGCGCCGTGCTGCTGCGCAACTGGTTCGAGCTCATCATGGCGGCGCAGGAAGACCTTGCGCAGATCATGACCGCAGAACAGGGCAAACCGCTCGCCGAAACGCGCGGCGAAGTCGCCTATGGCGCGTCTTTCATCGAATGGTTCGCCGAAGAGGGCAAACGCATCTATGGCGATGTGATTCCTACCAACGCGCCCAACCGGCGCATCATCGTGCTCAAACAACCTATCGGTGTGGTCGCCGCGATCACGCCATGGAATTTTCCCAATGCGATGATTACCCGCAAAGCCGCGCCCGCGCTCGCCGCCGGGTGCAGCTTCCTCATCAAACCCGCCGCCGAGACACCGCTCTCGGCCACGGCGCTCGCGGAGCTTGCCCATCGCGCAGGGATTCCCAAGGGCGTGTTCAACGTCCTCACCTCCAAAAAATCCTCGGAGGTCGGGATTGAATTCACGCAGCATCCTTTGGTGCGCAAATTCACCTTCACCGGCTCCACCCCCATTGGCAAAAAGCTGATGGCGCAATGTGCGACCACGGTGAAAAAAGTCTCGCTTGAACTCGGCGGCAACGCGCCTTTCATCGTGTTCGAAGATGCCGATCTCGATGCCGCGGTCGAAGGGGCCATAGCCTCCAAATACCGCAATATGGGGCAAACCTGCGTCTGCGTGAATCGCATTCTGGTGCAGGACAGTGTGTACGACGCCTTTGCCGCCAAGCTGGCCGCAAAAGTGAAACTGATGAAAGTGGGCGATGGCACGCAGGACGGCGTGACCCAGGGCCCCCTCATCAACGAAGCCGCCGCGCAAAAAGTGGAAGCGCTGATCGCTGACGCCGTGCAAAAAGGCGGCAAGATCACAGTGGGCGGCAAACGCCATGCGCTGGGCCGCACCTACTTCGAGCCCACCATCATCGCGGACGCGACACCCCAGATGGAATTCGCGCGGGAAGAAATTTTCGGCCCCGTCGCCGCGCTCTACCGCTTCAAAACTGAAGCCGAAGCCATCGCCATGGCGAACGATACCGAATATGGCCTTGCCGCCTATTTCTATGCGCGGGACATTGGCCGCGTGCTGCGCGTTTCGGAAGCGCTAGAATATGGCATTGTCGGCATCAACGAAGGCATCATCTCCACCGAAGTCGCCCCGTTTGGCGGCATCAAGGAATCGGGTATAGGCCGCGAAGGCTCCCGCTACGGCATCGACGATTTTGTGGAGATAAAGTATTTGGCGTTGGGCGGCCTCTAAGCATACCCCTCACCTGTCATCCCCGGCGAGCAACGCGAGGGAAGGGGATCCAGGTGGTGCAATTTAATGATACTTTTCGACGCCTGGGTTCCCTTCCCCTCGCTGTCGCTCGGCCGGGAATGACAAGAGGTATGATATGATCCCCCGTTACGCACGCCCCGAAATGACCGCCATCTGGTCACCGGAAACCAAATTCCGCATCTGGTTCGAGATTGAAGCCCATGCCGCCGACGCGCTGGCCGAGCTCGGCGTGATCCCGAAGGACGCGGCCAAAAAGGTCTGGGATCTCGGCGCTAAAGCGACGTTCGATGTGGACCGGATCGACGAGATCGAACGCGAAGTCAAACACGACGTCATCGCCTTCCTCACCCACCTGTCCGAAATCGTCGGGCCGGAAGCGCGCTTTGTGCATCAGGGCATGACATCCTCGGATGTGCTCGATACCTGCCTCTCGGTGCAGATGAAACGCGCCGCCGACATTCTGATCGGCGATGTCGATCAATTACTCGCCGCCCTAAAAAAACGCGCCTTCGAATACAAGCTCACACCCACCATCGGCCGCAGCCATGGCATCCATGCAGAACCCACAACCTTCGGCGTGAAACTTGCGGGTTTCTATGCCGAGTTCGTGCGCGCCCGCGCCCGCCTCGTCGTCGCGCGCGATGAAATCTCGGTCTGCGCCATTTCCGGTGCGGTCGGCACCTTCGCCAATATCGACCCGCGCGTCGAAGAGCATGTCGCCGCCAAACTCGGCCTCATCTCCGAGCCGGTCTCCAGCCAGGTGATCCCGCGTGATCGCCATGCCGCTTATTTCGCAACGCTCGGCGTTGTCGCCTCCTCGCTGGAAAGATTGGCGGTCGAAATCCGCCATCTGCAACGCACCGAAGTGTTGGAGGCGGAGGAATATTTCTCTGCGGGCCAAAAAGGCTCATCCGCCATGCCGCACAAGCGCAACCCGGTGCTGACCGAAAACATCACCGGCCTTGCCCGCATGGTGCGCGCCTATGCCATGCCTGCGATGGAAAACGTCGCCCTCTGGCATGAACGCGACATCTCGCACTCATCTGTCGAACGCTATATCGGCCCGGATGCCACCATCACGCTCGACTTCGCGCTTGCCCGCGCAACCGGCGTGGTGGAAAAACTGCTCGTCTATCCCGACCGTATGCAAAAAAATCTCGACCAAACCCACGGTCTCGTCCACAGCCAGCGCGTGCTACTTGCCCTGACGCAAGCAGGCGTCAGCCGGGAAGACTCCTATCGCCTCGTCCAGCGCAATGCGATGCGCACCTGGAACGGCGAAGGCCCCCTGCTCGATCTGCTCAAAGCCGATGCCGAGGTCACCAAAGCGGTCCCGGTTGCCCAGCTCGAAAGCCTGTTCGATCTCGGCTACCACCTCAAACATGTCGATACGATTTTCACCCGCGTCTTCGGTCACGCCTGATTCTTTCCACCATGGCCCGTAAAAGCGCGGACCATGGTGGTAGCGGCGCGCGAGCGTGCTAGATTGTCCCCAGAGCTTGGGGGCCAACATGCCATTCACACCGACCATCGCAACCCGTATCAGCCTTGTTGCGGGGCTGCTTCTTCTGGCCCTCGTCGTCTACAGCGCGCTGATGCCGCCCATGGTCATGTGCGGCGGGCTCGATCCGCATTACCAGCCCATCGTCGCCTTTGAACTCGCCCGTTCGGTGAGCGACCTGCACGCCATCTTCGGCAGCGGCGCAAGCACCTGCCGCGAGGCGCTGGTCCAGCAATTCACCGTCATCAATATGGCGGATGATCTGATGTTCATCCCGCTCTACGGGATATTCATCGGTTTCTTCCTTGTCGCGATGCGCGCACGCAATCCACGGCTCGCCCATATCGGCATCGCCATGGTCATCATCGCCTGCCTTGCCGATTATGTGGAAAATGCCTGCCTCTTCCGCATCGCCCAGAACCCGGATGTGGAAAGCTATTCACTGACCCTGCTCGCCTGGGCCACCGGTGTGAAATGGATATTCCTCGCCGTTCCCGGCGCCATCGCAGGCGTACTGCTGGCAAGCGGTGGCGGCTGGCGCTGGATCATCGCAGGGCTCACCATCGCAGGCGCCCTGATCGTGGCGCTCGCCATCTTCCACCCCTCAAGCTTCGGCCGCTTCGCCGCCAATGGCGTGACCATCAGTTGGGTGGTGATGCTGTTCGCCAACATCACCGGCGTTATTCGCCCCAATCAGGCAGCCCGAATTGAATAACGTATCGGCAGTTTCTTCAAGCCGCTGACAAAGACCGATTGCACCCGCGCCGTCTCGCCCACCTGCTCAATATGATCGAGCCGCTTCAGAAGCTCGGCAAAGAACGCCTTGATTTCCATCTTGGCCAGATGCTGGCCCAGACACACATGCGCGCCATAGCCAAAAGCGACATGCCGGTTAGCCTCCCGATCCACTTTAAAGCTGAACGGGTCCGCATAAACATCTTCATCGCGATTGCCCGAAAGATAGAGCAACGCCAACGCCTCGCCCTTTTTGATTTTCGTGCCACGCAACTCGTAATCTTCCATTGCCGTGCGCATGAAATGCTGCACCGGCGTTACCCAGCGGAACATCTCGTCCACCGCAGATCCGATCAGCGCCGGATTATCCTTCAGCTTCTGCATCTCGGCGGGATTGGCGATCAGCGCCTGCAAACCACCTGCAATGGTGGAGCTGGTCGTGTCATGCCCCGCCGTCGCCACGATGATGTAGTAAGAAGCGGTCTCGATATCCCCCAGCGGACAACCCTTCACCTGCCCATTGGCGATCACGCTCGCCAAATCCTCCCCCGGCGTCGCCCGCCGCTCGGCGGTGATGGATTGGAAATACTGAAAGAAGTCAAAAATCGCATTGCTGTTTTCGGTCGCGCCGGTGCGCTTCAGATCGGGGTCCGTGCCGCCAAACAATTCCTGCGTCAGCTTCAACATGCGCAGCTCATCACTTTCGGGCACGCCCAAAATCGACATGATGACCTGCAACGGATAATACATCGCAATGGATTTGACGAAATCGCACTCCGGCCCCAGCTCCATCATGCGATCGACATAGCGTTTGGCGAGTTCATTCACCCGCGCTTCCAGCTTCTTCAAATTTCCCGGCATGAACCAGGGCTGCGTGAGCCCGCGATAGGCCCTATGATCGGCTCCATCCATGTCGATCAGCGTGCGCAAAGGTGATACGCGCCCCGTCTTCGGGTCCGGCCCACCCCACATCGCCGCCAGCGTCGCTTCCTGCTCAATATCCATCAACACCGAGCGCGGCTCGTTGTGAAAAATCTCGTTCAGCTTCTCCACTTCCAGAATGTCGGCATGTTTGGTCACCGCCCAATAGGGGCGCACACCATCGGGCGTCGTCCAATGCACCGGATCGTTTCCCCGCAGCCCCGCAAAAATCTCATGCAGCTCGGCCTCATCCCCATAGGTGGCAGGAGATGCAATGGCATTGTCGATGGAAGACATACTCAGCCTCAAAACTTTTTGCTGAGCAATTGTTGAGGCAAGGCGCCGCCGCCCGCAAGGCACCTGTCGCAAATCGGAGCACAATGCGAGCCCGGCTCAGCTTGAGCACCAGACAAGAAAAAGGCGCGATGGCCACCGGGCCACGCGCCTTTCAAAAAATTCAGGCTTTGGCGTTCACAACCTGATCGACCGCCACCGCCAGCAGTGTCTCCATTTCCTTGCGAATCGCATGGTCGGAGCGGGCAATTGCCTTGGCATCGAAGTCCCGGCGCAGCTTGCGGAACACATCTTCGTCCCCCGCTTCCTCGAAATCAGCCTTCACCACCTCTTTGGCATAGGCCTCTGCCGCCTCGCCGGTAATGCCCATTTGGCCCGCCGCCCACAGGCCGAGCAGCTTGTTGCGCCGGGCTGCAACCTTGAAGCGCGTGTCCTCGTCATGGGCCCATTTCGCCTCGGCGGCCTTTTCCCGGTCGTTGAATGCGTCTGCCATCACTTAACCTCTTGAAAACATGTCACATTACAGAGCCTTGCGGCCTATCTGCCCTCGACAATAGCCGAAGGCTGGGGGTGAAAGAACCGTCGCATTGCCGCGACGCCTTCCCTGCCATAAGTTGCCACACAGTCTTTAGTTTGCCCAATTAAGTTGGGTGTCCGGCGGGGCCAGACAAGCCCCGTTTTTTGCTTTTGGGCGCCCTGTCCGCGCCCGGGGACATAACACAATGAAACGCCGCCGCTTGATCTACGAAGGCAAGGCCAAAATCCTTTACGAAGGACCGGAGCCTGGCACCGTCATCCAATATTTCAAGGACGACACCACCGCTTTCGACGCCCAGAAAAAAGCCACGCTGGATGGCAAGGGCGTCCTCAACAATCGCATCAGCGAATATCTGATGATGCAGCTCAATGCGATTGGCGTGCCGACCCATTTCGTGCGCCGCCTCAACATGCGCGAACAGCTGGTCAAAGAGGTGGAGATTGTCCCCCTCGAAGTCGTGGTGCGCAATGTGGCGGCGGGCTCGCTGTCCAAGCGCCTCGGCATCGAGGAAGGCACGGCCCTGCCCCGCTCCATCATCGAATATTATTACAAGAACGATGCGCTGCACGACCCCTGGGTCAGTGAAGAACATATCACCGCCTTCGGCTGGGCATCCCCTCAGGATCTGGACGATATTGTGAACCTGTCGATCCGAGTGAACGATTTCCTCTCCGGCCTGTTCCTCGGCGTCGGCATCAAGCTGATCGACTTCAAGCTGGAATTCGGTCGGCTGTGGGAAAGCGAATATATGCGGATCGTGCTGGCCGACGAGATCAGCCCCGATTCCTGCCGGTTATGGGATGCCGTGACCAACGAGAAGATGGACAAAGACCGTTTCCGCCGCGACATGGGCGGCGTGGTCGAAGCCTATTCGGAAGTCGCAAAACGCTTAGGCATTCTGCCAGAATCAGGCCAAAGCGAAGTCAAAGGCCCCGTTCTGGTAAGATAAACGGTGTTGGTAAGATAATCTCGGTGCAGCCACCTCCTCTTACCCTCCCCTTGAGGGAGGGTCGAAAATGCAAAGCATTTTTCGGGGAGGGGTCGCCGCTGCTACCACTAGTCTCTAGCTTACGAAAGCCTACAGAATCTTTCGCAAGCACCACACGGTCGTTAGCTCCCCTCGCCCAGAGGGAAAAACAGCAAGGTTCGCCCATTCCATGAAAGCCCGCGTCTTCATCACCCTCAAAAACGGCGTCCTCGACCCCCAAGGCAAAGCCATCGGCACCGCGCTGCATGGCCTAGGCTTTGGCGGCGTCGGCGAAGTCCGTCAGGGCAAAGTCATCGACCTCGAATTGAGCGAAAGCGACGAGGCACGCGCCCGCGCCAGCCTGAAAGACATGTGTGAGAAGCTGCTCGCCAACACCGTGATCGAGAAATACGAGATCGAGCTGCGCGCATGATGCCCACCCCACACCTGTCATTCCCGGCCGAGCGAAGCGAGGGGAAGGGAACCCAGGTCGTGCAGCAGTCAAGATACTCAAACACCTGGCTCCCCCCTCGCCCACGCACCGGGGATGACAATCTTGTTTTGGAGTTTGCGCCGTGAAATCCGCAGTCATCGTTTTCCCCGCCTCTAATTGCGACCGCGACGCCGCCACCGCGCTTGAACAAATGACCGGCCAGAAACCCCACATGGTCTGGCATCAGGATACAACCCTGCCGGATGTCGATCTCGTCGTGCTGCCCGGCGGTTTTTCCTATGGGGATTATTTGCGCTGCGGCGCGATGGCCAGCCAGTCCGCCATCATGCGTGAGATCAAAGCCCATGCGGAACGCGGCGGAGCCGTGCTGGGCATCTGCAACGGCTTTCAGGTCCTCACCGAATCCCACCTGCTTCCCGGTGCGCTGATGCGCAATGCCGATCTCAAATTCGTCTGCCGCCCGGTTCCGCTGGAGGTGGAAGAAACCCAGAGCGCCTTCACACGCAAATTTGAGAGCGGCCAGCGCGTGGTATTCCCCGTCGCCCATGGCGAAGGCAATTATGTCGCCGATGACGCGACGCTCGACCGCCTGGAAGGCGAAGGCCGTGTGGTCTTCCGCTATGCAGCCGGAGAGAATCCCAACGGCTCCGCCCGCAACATCGCCGGCATCCTCAACGAAAAGCGCAACGTCCTGGGCCTGATGCCCCACCCCGAACGGGTAGTAGATCCGCTGCTCGGTGGCACCGATGGCCGCGCCCTGTTCGAGGGCCTGATAGAATCCCTGTCCTAGCTTCTTCCACCCTCCCCTAGAGGGAGGGTCAGAATTTGCACTTCGCAAATTCCGGGGAGGGGTCCAGGCGCCTAACCCAGTTCAAGACCCAACCTTGAAAATTCAAAACGAAGGACTACTTTCCTTAAACGAAGCCGCTAAAGGAAAAATGGTCAAGCAACCCAATTCTCTCCCGTCCACGAAAACCCGCCAAACACTTAGCAGTAGGTCCAGCCGCCCGTGACACAAATTACCCCCGCTCTCGTCCGTGAACACGGCCTCAACGATGCGGAATATGCCCGGATCAAAGAACTCCTGGGCCGCGAACCCAGCTTTGTAGAGCTTGGCGTTTTCAGCGTCATGTGGAGCGAACACTGTTCCTACAAATCCACCCGCATCCATCTGAAGAAACTGCCGACCAAAGCCCCTTGGGTGCTGCAAGGCCCCGGCGAGAATGCGGGCGTGATCGACATCGGGGATGGCGACGCCGCCATCTTCAAGATGGAAAGCCACAACCACCCCAGCTTCATCGAGCCCTATCAGGGCGCCGCCACCGGCGTCGGCGGCATCATGCGGGACGTCTTCACCATGGGCGCGCGCCCGATCGCGCTGATGAACGCCTTGCGCTTTGGCGAACCCAGCCACCCCAAAACCCGCCATCTGGTCGAAGGCGTGGTCGCGGGCATCGGCGGTTACGGCAACTGCATGGGCGTGCCCACCGTCGGCGGTGAGGTGAACTTCCACAAAAGCTATAATGGCAACATCCTCGTCAACGCGATGTGCGTGGGCTTGGCCCGGCAGGACAAGATATTCCTCTCCGCCGCCAAGGGTGCTGGCAATCCGGTCGTCTATATCGGCTCCAAAACGGGGCGCGACGGTATCCACGGCGCGACCATGGCCAGCGCCGAATTCGACGATGCGTCGGATGAAAAACGCCCCACCGTGCAGGTGGGTGACCCGTTCACCGAAAAGCTGTTGCTCGAAGCCTGTCTCGAATTGATGGCGACCGACGCGATCATCGCCATTCAGGATATGGGCGCCGCAGGTCTCACCTCATCTTCCGCCGAAATGGGCGACAAAGGCGGCAGCGGCATCGAGCTTGATCTCGATAAAGTGCCCCAGCGCGAAGCCAATATGACCGCCTACGACATGATGCTGTCGGAAAGTCAGGAACGCATGCTCGCGGTGCTGAAGCCGGGGCGTGAAGCGCAGGCGCAAGCCATCTTCAAGAAATGGGAGCTGGATTTCGCCGTCATCGGCATCACCACCGATACCAATCGCCTGGTGGTGAAGCATAAAGGCGAAGTGGTGGCCGATATGCCGATCACCGCGCTCTCTGATGCCGCCCCCATCTATGACCGGCCCTATACCGAACGTGCGCCGCAAAGTGGCACGCCCGCTATCGACGAAAGCAAGCCGGTATTGGAGTCGCTGCTGAAAATCATGGCCTCGCCAGATATGGCTTCGCGCCGTTGGGTGTGGGAGCAATATGACCACACGGTGATGGCCGACACGGTGCAGATTCCGGGTGGTGACGCCGCCGTGGTGCGCGTGCATGGCTCGAACAAGGCACTCGCGATCACGACCGACGTGTCCCCACGCTATTGCCGCGCCGATCCGTTTGAAGGGGCCAAACAGGCTGTTGCCGAAACCTGGCGCAATCTCACCGCCGTTGGCGCAACGCCGCTCGCCATCACCGATAACCTCAATTTCGGCAATCCGCAAAAGCCCGAAATCATGTGGGAAATCGTGGCGGGCGTGGATGGCATTGGGGAAGCCTGCCGCGCACTCGACTACCCCGTCATCTCCGGCAACTGCTCGCTCTATAACGAGACCAATGGCGAAGGCATTCTGCCCACCCCAGCCATTGGCGGCGTCGGCCTGATGAAAGACGTGACCCGCATGGCAACCGTCGCGTTCAAGCGCGCAGGCGATGCGGTTGTTCTGATCGGCGACACAAAAGGCCATCTCGGCCAGTCGATCTATGTGCGGGAAATCGAAGGTCGGGAAGAAGGCGCCGCGCCAAAAGTCGATCTCGCCGCCGAAAAGCGCAACGGCGACTTCATTCGCGGCGAAATCGAAAGTGGCGCGGCTGACACCGTGCACGATCTTTCCGATGGCGGGCTTCTGGTCGCGCTTGCCGAAATGGCGCTGCCAAACGCTATCGGCGTGGAGATCGAAGCGCACCCGATTACCTTCCTCTATGGCGAAGATCAGGCGCGCTATCTCGTTTCGGTTCCCAAAGCCAAAGCTGACGCTGTTCTCGCCCGCGCAAAATCGGCCGGTGTTCCGGCGCTTTTGCTCGGCACCACTGGCGGCGATACACTGAAGGTTGGAACAGCGAGCGTCCCGCTCGCGCAATTGAAGCGCGCCCATGAAGACTGGTTCCCCAGCTACATGGCAGCGCCACACACAAATTGAGGTTCAATCCATGGCAATGCAGGCAGGCGAAATCGAACAGCTCATAAAAGAGGCGTTCCCCGACGCGGAGATAAAAATCACCGATCTGGCGGGCGATAATGACCACTTTGCCGCCATGGTTACGTCGAGCGCCTTCAAGGGCAAAACCCGCGTCCAGCAGCACCAGATGGTCTATGACGCCCTCAAAGGGCGCATGGGCGGGGTGTTGCACGCCCTTTCCCTGCAAACTGCGCCCAAGGACTAGTTGACGAGGGGGGCCGCCCTCCCTAATTCAAGAACAGCAAAGACCCGAGGCACACCATGACCGCGCACGACCATATCACCGCCGACATTCAGGAAAATGACGTTGTGCTCTACATGAAGGGCACCCCGGTGTTCCCGCAATGCGGCTTCTCCTCCACCGTGGTGCAAATTCTTTCCAATGTCGGCGTGAAATACAAAGCCGTCGATGTGCTGAAAGACGCGGAGATCCGTCAGGGCATCAAGGAATTTTCCAACTGGCCGACCATCCCCCAGCTTTATGTGAAGGGCGAATTTGTCGGCGGCTGCGATATCCTGCGCGAAATGTATGAGGCCGATGAACTGGCCCCCTATTTCGCCGAAAAAGGCATCGCGACCCAAAACGCCTGATCCAGAATTCAAACAACAAAAAACCCGCGAGGCGCGCACCTCGCGGGTTTTTCTTTTTGAGATTTCTGTCGCTTAGCGCGCGTAGAATTCGACCACCAGGTTCGGCTGCATCTGCACCGCATACGGCACATCGCCCAGCTTCGGCGTGCGAATGAACTTCGCGGCCATCTTGTCGTGATCGGCATTGATATATTCCGGCACGTCGCGCTCCGCACTCTTGGAGGCTTCCAGCACCAGCGCCATGTCACGGGCTTTGGTGGTCAGTTCCAGCGTATCGCCTTCCTTGACCATGTAGCTGGCCACCGTCACGCGCTTGCCGTTGACCTTCACATGGCCATGGCTGACGAGCTGACGGGCAGCAAACGGGGTCGGCACGAACTTCGCGCGATAGACCACCGCATCCAACCGGCGCTCCAGCAGGCCAATCATGTTTTCGCCCGTGTCGCCCGGACGGCGCGAGGCTTCCTGATAATAGCGGCGGAACTGACGCTCCGTGATATTGCCATAATAGCCTTTGAGCTTCTGCTTGGCCTGAAGCTGTGTGCCATAGTCCGAAAGCTTTTTGGCGCGGCGTTGGCCGTGCTGGCCGGGACCATAGGAGCGCTTGTTGACCGGGCTCTTCGGCCGGCCCCAGACGCTTTCGCCCATACGGCGATCCAGCTTGTATTTCGATGTTGCGCGCTTGGTCATTCGGCTCCGGTCCAATCAAAAAATGCGGCGCGGACTCCCGCGCGAGGCGGCGAATATAGTCAGCGGCCTTTTCGTGTCAAATACCCAAACAAGTACTTGATATACAATGATTTTTTATACTGCACTCAACTAAAAGTTGAGGTAAATTCCATTCAGGCGGGTTCTTGAGATTGGTCTTCGCGGATTATTCCCGCACTGTCCGCGAGCACATAACCAGCGCCCACAAAGTGCGTTCGTTCGCAACCAATAGCTCGTATCGCGATATAAAATTACGTCGCGTGAAATTTCAAACTCAGTTCCGTCGTTACGGTAATGATAGATTTCAGACAGGTTTCAAATTCCCAGCAAAGTAATCGCGCCGACTGTAGTGTTATTCTGAATTACAACTGCAAATCCGCGCTATCCAAAATCGCAGCAATGCCGCCATTGGTGCAAATATTGCATCACCAGCAGATTTTACGGGAGGCCGTTGTCATGAAAAAGCTAATGCCATTCGTCGTCGCCGCTTCTTTCTGCGCGTCTCTTTCTTTGGCCGCATCACCCTCTTTTGCAAACGTCGTTGGGTTTTCCTTTCAGGGACAAGGGGTGAGCGGCAACGGCACATTCACAATCGAACCGAATGTGTCGCCACAAGACCCGAACCACGCTTGCGGGACGCCGGGCAACAATCCTTGCAGAGCCGATCCGGCTGGCGCTTATCGCATCACGCATGTCACCGGCAGTTTTTCAGACGCTGCCATGAGCATCGTCAACGCGTCGATCTCCGGGCTGGTGCCGATCAATCCTGCGAATGAGCGTGACGCCGCGTTTGACCCGCTTGTGCCGACCAGCCTGAGCTTCATTGACAATACCGATGGCACCTTCCTCACCTACAACAACCTGTTCTATCCCAACGGTTCGCCAATCGTTTGCGACTTTCCGTTCGTCGGCACATTCGTGGACGTGTTCGGTACGGCCTTCCTGATCGACGGTGGCTATACGGTGAATTTGTGGGGGGATGGAAATCTCGACGGTGGGCCACTTACCTACGGGGTTGCGGTGAGTGATGGGACCAATATTCTCGACTATCGCTTCGCCGGAATTTCCGCGACGGCGCCGGAGCCAGCGTCCATCTGGCTCCTTTTCGCCGGCTTGTTCCTGATCGGCGCAAGCGTGAAAGGGGCATCTCGCGCCAGAAGTCTGGCCTAAGCGCCCGCACAGCAATCACCCGTGGGGCGTAGCAATGCCCGGCCCCGCGGGTGATTTTGTCTGCCCCCGATTGCGGAAAACGCCAGACCTAAGTATTTGATCCAACGGCTGGCCCCGTGGCGGAACTGGTAGACGCACCGGACTTAAAATCCGTTGTTCCGAAAGGGACGTGCCCGTTCGACTCGGGCCGGGGCCACCACTAATTCGCAGCCCACTAGTTTGCAGCCTACTAGTTCGCAGCCACACCAGCAGGCGTCTGGCGCACAAACCCATCGCGATAGGCGGTGAGCTTGCGGTAATAGGCCGTCTCCATCGTCTTCAGGCGGCCATTCGCGCTATGCGCAACATTGTGCATGATCGCGCGCAGCACCTGCGGCTCCATATCCGGCATGTCCTCAGTAAACAGTGCCGTCTGCCAGGCATCGTCCACCAGACGCGCGAAGATACGAAAGGCCGCATCCATGGCACGGCCTGGTTTTGTGCCGATACGCCAGACATCAATCTGATCGTAGGGCGGGGTGACGCGCAGAGTGGACAGGTCGGACCAGTCCGCCTCCTTGTTGGCGTTGTTGGGGTAAAACATCAGTTCGCCCTGCGTGCCGCAATCAATATGGAACTGGCTATAGAGTATCCAGGCATTGGCGATCACCAGATGCCAGAAAAAATGATCAGTCAGCCCTTTTCCCACCAGCCCATTTCGATATTCCAGATCGCTGATCAACAGATCGTAGTGGCGAATGTAATTCTGAAAGATCGGGTAGCGTTTGCAGAAGATACGCGCATAGCGCACGACATGGGGATAGAAACCGCAAGCCGGATTGCCTGCGATTTTCATATCTTCATCGCTGAGCGGCGTCACAAGATGTTCAACATCTCTTTTCAGCCCCATAAAGGTGCCGTCTTCCCAGAAGAAAGGCTGGTTACAATCCGCCCAAGGCAGCCAAATCTTGTGATCAAAAATGGGCTTGGGCATCAAAACACCCACCGCCTCGCGCGAAGGCACTGTGCAGTAAGATTCAAAATTCTCAATTTTGTCGCGTAAGAAGTCGACATCCATCACGAAATCGGGACGGGTTTTCAGAACCACAACATCATCATCGACAACCTGATTGAGTGCCGCTTCAAGCCCACGGACCTGATAGACAAGTCCCTTCTGGTTAGACGTGCCTGAGACCCTTGGCTGGGCCATACGCGCCAGCCTGACATCAGGAAATTGCGCAAGAGGCGCGATATAAGAATCCAGTTCCGGTGAATCCCATGTCACGTAATGAATGTCCCGCACCACCCCCTTTTGCCGAAGCTCCAGAAATGGCGTGAGAGATTTTGTCATAAGGGCCGGTGATTTTGTGAACCCGGTAACCAGAATATCCGTGGGGCGGTCGCTCATCCGTTCAACACATGTTGGATGCGCGCACAGACAAAATATCCCACCTCTTCCTGCTTCACATAAGGCAGACAGCGAAACAGATTGAGCGCGGTCAACTGCGGTAGCTTCTCCAGCAATCCATCATCAGCCAAAAGTTCATGCACATCGTCCGAAAGCTGGTTGAGCTTTTGCACCGCATTGACGAACTGCGCAGGCTCTGCCGCGCCATAGAGTGTGCGAATGCACCAATGCCCCCGAATGTCCTGAAACAGCTTGGCGACGTCCAGCCACCAGGAAGATATAAAAGGCTCGTCGCAATCAATGAAAACAACACCGCGCTTGCGCGTGAGCAAAATGTTCTCAAGCGTCAAATCGCCGTGGCATGGGGATTCTGGCACCCCTTCCCAATTGCACGCCATCAGCCTGGCACCACATTCCCAGATTTCGGCCATCAGCGGCCTTGTCTGCACATGGGTGACGCATTTGGCTCCAATTTCGTCAATCTTTGTGTGGAACAACGCGGGCGCCAACGCACCGCCTTGCCGCATCCGAAAAAGCCAGAGCAGATTTCCCAGACTGCGCGACAACGCCCCGCGATCAATCGGTGCAGCATGTATCACCGCATCGGCGACGGTGCGACCTGGCGCATAATCCATATCGAAATAAGCGAGCCCATCTTCGCCGATGCCTTCGCCAATAATGCGCGGCAACGCCATGCCATGCGCCGCGAACAGGCGCTGCTTTTCGGCCTGCTGCATCAACCGCGCATTGTGGGCCACATCGGCAGCCTGCTTTCGCACATAGGCCCGCACACCACTGCCATGCAGGGTGATGGTGGCACCGGAATGTCCGGCAAACACACAACTGATATCGGAAGCATCAGCAACAGACGCCGAAACCCGCGGCGGCCGCACCATAGGGCGCAACGCAGGTCTCACAGCCAGTCTTTCAGATAATCTGCAAGGCTGGCGCTATTGCGATCAATGCTGAGGCCAACCGCTGCGGGGTAGGGATTGGACGGCGCATGATCGTTCACCAGAAACCTCCGGCCATGCAAACAATCCATAATCAATGCATGGGCGTGCAGCCCCGCAGCGGCAAGCGCCCGCTCGGTTTTTGCCCGATATGCTTCAGGCCGCGCGGTCATAAAAATGAGCTGCGCGCCATGCTGCTGAAAGTTACGCAACGCTGCCACGTTTTCGGCAATAGGTTCGTCCACATCTTCCCAGAAAGGAGCAAAATAGCGGCTGTGATTTTTGAAAACCACGCCATCGAGATCGCTCACAATACTGCCGCGCGAGCGCACATGACGGCGCCAGTCTTCCAGCGTCCCGACATCGATGAGGCCGGAAACGACATGCGGCACGACCTTCATGCCGCGCGCAATGGCGTGGTTCATGATGTGAGATACGAAGACCTCGTTCACCCCCGCTTCGGCCGCCACGGCGCAAAAAGACTCCACATACTGCCGCGCATCGGAGAAACCATAGAGTCCGACACAGACATAGTTGGAGGCGAGGCTCTTTTCGATCATTTCCACAACGAGATTGTTCTCGTTGAGCACAGCAAAACTTTTGCCGCCAACATTGGTCATGTGTGGTGTCGTGCGAACATCGCTGACAGAAACAAAGCTCTCGTCAGGCAGGTCTGACACGTTAAAAAAACTATCCGCATCCTTGATGGCAAACGGGCCGGAAATATTGGCGCGCTTCAACATTTCGGCTACCGTGTCAGCAGGGCCATTCGTTTCACGCTCAAGCACCAGAATATCCGCACGCGCACCAAAAACGCGGGAGAGCAGCGTGCGCGCACCAAACCTCTCGTCGTGGTCCGCCCGCACGGCGACCACAACACGCGTATATGCGGCAGACGGCAGGCTTGCAGCAGCGCGCGAAAGTGCAAGCTCGCCATCGGGCAAGGTCAACATCCATTTGGGACGGACGCCGGGATAGCGCGAAGATTTACCCGCGCAAGGAAGAAGCAGTGTGCGTTGCATCGAAATCAGTCTGAAACAAATGGTTAACAGTATGTTTCAGTATATGTTCGAAGTGGTGATAGTTCGGTTAATGAAAAGACCACACGCAACAAAAAACGGCTGGCAGAAGCCTGCCAGCCGTCCGATGCGAAAACCCAAACAGGCAGGCGTTACATCTGCATGGTCCAGCCTTCCACACCCATGGCGGCCTGGCGCACAGCTTCGGCCAGGGTCGGGTGTGCGTGGCTGGTGCGCGCAATGTCTTCGGACGACGCGCCGAATTCGATTGCAAGGGCCGCTTCCGCAATCAGATTGCCTGCTTCTGCACCCAGAATATGCACGCCCAGAACACGGTCTGTTTTGGCATCGGCCAACACTTTGGCAAAGCCGTCGGTGGCGGCAATGGTTTTGGCGCGCGCATTGGCCGTGAACGGAAATTTTCCGACCTTGTAGGCGATACCCGCCGCTTTAAGCTCTTCTTCGGTCTTGCCGACGCTGGCAACCTCTGGCGCAGTATAAACCACCGCCGGAATGGCATCGTAATTCACATGGCCCGAACGACCGGCAATGTTCTCTATGCAGGCCACGGCTTCGTCTTCAGCTTTGTGCGCCAGCATCGCGCCTTCGCGCACATCGCCAATCGCCCAGATGCCGGCAACGCTGCTGCGGAAATGCACATCCGTGACAACACGGCCACGTGCATCCAGCTTCACGCCCCCATTGGCAACGCCCAGCCTGTCTGTGAATGCCCGCCGCCCGATTGAAACGAGCATGACGTCTGTTTCAATGACCTGCGGCGCGCCGCCGCCAGCCGGTTCAACCGTCACATGCAGCGCATCGGCTTTCTTTTCCACGCCCACAACCTTGGTTGAAAGCTGGAATTTGATACCCTGCTTTTGCAGGATACGTTGAAACTGCTTGCCCACTTCGCCGTCGAGGCCCGGTGTAATGCGATCGAGGAATTCCACCACCAGCACCTCGGCGCCAAGCCTGCGCCAGACCGAGCCAAGCTCCAGCCCGATATAGCCGCCGCCCACCACCAAAAGCCGCTTGGGCACCACCTTCAGCGCAAGCGCGCCGGTGGAGGAAACAATCCGTTCCTCGTCAATGGTGATGCCGGGCAAATCCATCACCTCGGAGCCGGTGGCGATGACGATGTTTTTGGCATCCAGCGTGCGTAGCTGGCCATCGGAGGTTTTCACTTCCACCCGGCCCGGCGCGGTGATGATCGCTTCACCAATAATGGCTTCGGCCTTGTTCTTCTTGAGCAGAAATTCAACGCCCTTGGTCAGCTCGCCGACAACTTTGGTTTTGTGCGCCATCATGGTGGGCAGATCGAGCGCGACCTCGGCTTTGATGCCCAACTTGGGAAAATGATTGCGCGCCTCATCAAAACATTCGCTGGCATGCAGCAGTGCCTTGGATGGGATGCAGCCCACATTGAGGCATGTGCCCCCAAATGCCCCGCGCCTGTCTATGCAGGCAACACTCATACCCAACTGGCCTGCACGGATTGCTGCGTTGTAGCCGCCTGGGCCGCCACCAATCACCACCACATCAAATTGGGACATCACTCTCTCTTCCGCATTATATCTGCCGGGCTTATGCCCCCCTACGGGCGCGGTTGCAATTGCTTCCAAAATGGAGGTTTTCTCCCGAAACCCTGGTCAGGGCTCGCACAAGGGGCCATTTCGGTGCACAGTGGAACGCTGGAACTCCGGCGGCGTTACCTTGGCCGGGGTCAGTGTAAAAGCCCCGCGCCAACACCCAGGAGATTTACATGAAAATTAGACTATTGGCCCTTGCAGGCGTTGCTTCGCTCGCGTTGACCGCGCTGCCTGCCCTCGCACAAGACGCCACGCCCCCGGCCCCGACGGGTGCTGAAACTGCCGCGCCAGCAACCACCGCCCCCGATGCTGAGAAAGCGGCCACACCGGTCAAGCATCACCGCAAAAGACACAGGATGAAAGCGTCATCCTCTGAAGAGCAGACGACCGCGCAGTTGAACCAGCAACAGATGCAAGACCCCGGCGCCACTCCGAAAGCCTCCACTGCTACGCCAGCAGAAGGCGCGATGGATGGCAAAGATCAAGACGGCGCCATGCATCACAAGCATATGAAAAAGCACAAGCAGTATATGGAAGACAAAGCCGAAAAAGCGAAGAGCGATGTAAAAGGCGACATGATGAAGAGCGATGCACCTGCGGTGCCGCAGCCAACCACACCCACGCCTACGCCGTAATATCAGCACCAACCAAAATGCTGAGGCCGGCTTCAACAGCCGGCCTTTTATTTTTGAATTAATCGCTGTCTGGGAGGGGCTTTTTGGGAGGCTGCTTTTGCAAATCTATAAACGTCTTCGGCGGCGGGACAGCGGGCGTATCTATGCCTGCCGGATTTTTATCCGCATTCGCTTTATCCGCAGTAGATTTGTTCGCAGTGGATTCATCCGCGATCAGAGGATGGGTGTCGGCAGAGCGCGCGCGTGTCATCGCAGTCTTTCTTTGCGTTGATCGCAGGCGATTTGGCCTCAACGATCCCTTTTGGGCCCCGGCATCAGATCATCAAGCTGGGACATGATCTCCTTGGCAGCCTCACCTTCCGCGGGGCGCTGCGCCGAGCCAAGCGTGTCATCGCCATCCAGAATGTTGATGAGCGCGCGCCTTGCCCGCGCGACGCGGCTTTTGACCGTGCCAACAGCGCAGTGGCAAATCGCAGCCGCGTCTTCGTAAGAAAAGCCGCCGGCACCGACCAGGATCAAGGCTTCGCGCTGTTCGTCCGAAAGGCAGCGCAAAGCGCGTGCTGTATCGGAGAGTTCAGCCGCCCAAGTCTGATCTTCCCGTGTGCCGGGAATGCGCTCGGCAGATTCCTGATCCCACGGCGCCTGCCGCCAGGAGCGCCTGCGATCCGAATAGAACTGGTTGCGTAGAATGGTGAACAGCCACGCCTTCAGGTTCGTGCCGGGAATAAAGGTGTCGCGCGATTGCCACGCCTTTACCAAGGTTTCCTGCGCAAGATCGTCCGCCGTTTCGGGATTGCCGCAGAGCGACCGGGCGAAGGCACGCAGGAAAGGGATCAGAGCCAGTAGCTCCGACCTGAAATCATCAGGCGTTTCCGAACGCCCTATTTGCGAGGTGTGAGTTTCGGGCCGCATGTTATGTGACCTTTTTTGCAGAGCTTTCATCAATCTTTTTCAGGAGATCGAGGAACTCTGAAGGAACATCTTCCTGAGCAACATTGTCATACATCCGGCGCAGCTCGCGCCCGATGGCACGCTGGCGCGCTCGGATGGCGCGGGCGTTTTCCCTTTCAGGGTTGTCTTCATTGGCCAAATTGGCGCTCCGGTTATCGCTCACGACCTTCTTCTACTCTCCAGCAAGGCTGGTCATCGGCCAGTCCCGGAATGGTTCTGGCGGCCCGCGGGGGGCTGCTTGAGACGAACGTCTTGAGAAGAAGAAGGTTCCGGGTGTGCGGAACTTTTTCGGAAGACGGGGCGTTTTAAGCCTAGGTTGATAGAACACTAAGAGGCTGGCCTTCATGAGCATGACGCAGACCCTCGCCCCCCATTTGCCCTATCTGCGCCGTTACGCACGGGCGCTAACGGGTTCCCAGCACAGCGGGGACGCCTATGTGCGGGCTTCCCTTTCGGCTCTTCTGAGCGGCGAACAGACCCTGGACACAAAGCTTTCCCCCCGCGTGTCGCTTTACAAGCTGTTTCACGCCATTTGGGCCACGACCTCTGGCCATCTGGATGAAGACGCCGCACAGGACCTTGCCAGCGGCAGTCCCGAAAGCAGGCTGCAATCGCTCACAGCCTCCAAGCGGGCGGCCCTTCTGCTGACTGCGGTGGAGGCGTTCAGCCTCGATGAGACAGCCGCCATCCTCAACGCGACGCCCGACGAAATCGAAGCGTCCATTCTGGATGCTCAGCAGACCATCGACAGTCAGCTCGCCTCGCGCGTGCTCATCATTGAGGACGAGCCCATTATTGCGCTCGATCTGGAAAATCTTGTCACCGAATTGGGCCACAAGGTTGTGGCGACCGCCTCCACCCGCGACGAAGCGGTGGCCAAGGCCCATTCAGAACGGCCAGGCCTGATCCTCGCAGATATCAATCTGGGTGAGGGCGGGTCGGGCATTGATGCCGTCACCGAAATCCTCAACAGCTTTGATATTCCGGTTATCTTCATTACCGCCTATCCCGAAAAGCTGCTGACCGGGGAGCGACCGGAGCCGACCTATCTGATTGCCAAGCCTTTTTTGCCGGAAACGGTTCAGGCCACAGTGGGCCAGGCGCTGTTTTTTCATCCCATTGCCAGAAAAGCGGCTTAAGGCCACGCATAATGCTCTTCCCCCATCAGGGGGGCTGAGTGTTTAATCTTAACCACGGGATGCAACCCTTCAAAGGGCTCAGGAGAAAAGCATGGCTAGACGAGGCAAGCGCCTTTCCGGCGAAGGACAGATCGAAACACGCCTGTCCGCATTGCGTCAGGACCTTGAGGCGCTTCAGGAAGATATGCGCGGGCTCGGCGAAGGTGTCGGCGCCGCTGCGCAGGAGCGGCTGAGCGAGGCGTTGCGCGCCACCGAATCCCTTGCATCGCAGATGCAGGATTGGTCGAACGAAAATCTCGACACGGTGCGCGACTCCATTCGTGAGCAGCCTGTGGCTGCCTGCCTTGTTTCCATGGGGGTTGGCGCGCTACTGGGCGCAATCCTCCTGCGCCGCTAGGGGATAACATGTTCGCAAAGACTGCTGCCGGCGCCGTTCTGGCTATCATCGCGGCGGCAATGGTGTTTCTTGGTGTTTGCTTTGCGGCTTTCGCCATTTTTACCGCGCTTCAGCCCTCTCTGGGCGTATCGGGCGCAGCCGCGCTTACCGCCCTGATCCTTTTGATCGGGCCGCTTCTGTTCGTGGTCGTCGCCGCTATCCGTCAGCCGCGCCGAAAAGATGTGGTGACCGAGGAACTACTGCTGAACCTCTTTACCGGCCTTGCCCGCAAGAAACCCGTGGCGGCCATGGTGGGCGCGGGGCTTTTGGGCGCTGTGGGTATTTTCTTGCGCAGGCGCAGGCGCTAGGCCTGGAAATTATGTTGACGGCGGCTTCCAATCGGAACGCTTGCCGTCGTCTTGCGTTATTTCGGTGAGCGAACGCTTGGTTCGGAACGCCCCAGCCCCTTCGACAGCCCGGACCGGGGGTTCGCTCCCTTATTTCCCCCAACCAAATCAGGGTGCCTTACCGGCAATCGGGGCGAAGGGTTTTCCCACGCAATAGGTTGCGTAAGTTTCAATCGTAACCTGCCCGCGCCTGCGCGCGACATTGGCGCAAGGCTTCACCGACCCAAACAGCTTCCCTACCAGATCGGCGTGATTGCGTTTCGGGTTGGCGACATAGACCAGCCTGTGCTGAAACACATCTAACGGAACATTGGGCGCATTGGTCCAGCGCCATGGCTCATTGATCTGGATGACCTCCAGATCGGCCGGCAGATAGAAACGCAGCCAACCCGTCATGGCGTAATCGGTCGTCAAGATGGCGACGGCCCGTTGGGCGGAAACCTCTCGCACGATCTCCTTCGCCATATCTGGCAGACCGAAGCCAAGCAGACGTTGCATCGGGTCCTTGCGGCCCAAGGGAAGAGCAGCCGTCAGAGCCTGAGCATAAACCAACACGAGCAGCGCCGCCGCTACAGGAACAGCCAGACGCCGCGACAGCCCGACAACACTCTGGGCCCAGCCTTTCCAATCCGTCCGGTTCACCGTATCGGCAGCGGCAAGTGCAAGCGCCGGAAAGAGAAAACTCGGCCAATTGCCCTGTACCCTGTCATGCAGCGCATGAAGAATAAAATATACGACAGACGGCCAGATCAGCGCCGCTGCAAGGCGCGAACCTTCCCGCCGCGTGAAAATCCCCATCACCGCGAGCAGGAAGATGAAAGGGCTGGCGAGGCCTATCTGCGCGCCCAGAAATTCAGCAAGGTAACGCCAGGTGAAATGCCCCTCGCCCACCCGACCGAACTGGAACACGAAGGTCGCCCAATCATGGTTCTGGTTCCACCAGAGATTGGGCGCAAACAGCGCAGCAGCAATGACGGCCCCAGCATAAGGCCAGACCGTCCATAGCCAGCGCCGTTGGCGCGCATCGACCAAAAGCCAGACAAGGGCTCCGGCGCCCAGAAAGAAGGTCGTGTATTTGGCCAGAAGCCCAATGCCGGCAGCAGCCCCGGCGGCAAGCCACCATGCGCCGCGCCCGCTTTGTTCAACCTTGGCGAGGGCGAGCAGGAACAGTGCCGATGCCGCAACAGCCAGTGCATCCGGCGTCGCCACCATGGTTTGAACAGCAACCATCAGCGAGAGATTGAAGAACAGGCAGGCATAGCCACCAGCCTTCTCGCTTTTCAGCGCAATGGCGCCCGCCCGCCACACCGCAACACTTGCAAGAACGGATGCCAGCAAACACACCAGGCGCACGCCAAACGCCGTATCGCCGAACAGTGCGGTGCCAGCGCGAATTGCAAAAGCGATAAGGGGTGGGTGATCGTAATAGCCCAAACCCAGATGGCGCGACCAAAGCCAGTAATAGGCTTCGTCAGCAGACAGCGGCAGCAGCCCACCCACAATAAAGCGGACCAGAACAAGTAGGCAGACGGACAGAAGGACGACGCGCCCGCGTATCTTCATCGGGTGCGCCATACAAAAAGGCTGGACATTGCATAATTCCAGAACACGCTCATGACAGCACCGGCAGCCCCTGCCACCCACCACACCGGCTCATTCGAATAAAGCCAACTGGCAAACCCGACTGTCGCGAACGCGCCGACACCGCCGATTAAACAGAACAGGACAAACCCTTCCAGCATTGCCAAACCTTTGAGCCGCCGATCGCGATAGGTGAAGGCATTGTTGAAGAAGAAATTGCTGCTCATGGCAACAAAGGTCGCAACAGTCTGCGCGGCGGTAAAGGCCATGCCGGACGCCAGAGACAATTTCAGCGCGGCAAGGTGCACGAGCAGGCCGCTGGTGCCGACAAGCGCGAAAAATATGAAACGGGGCTCCAGCGTTCCCCCGCTCGCCTTCGCCAGCAACAGGCCGAGAAATTCCAGCCCAATCTGGGCATTGAATTTGCTCTCCCCTTCCTGCCGCGTGCCGAAGGCATAAGCCTCCTCAGCGACGCGCAAACCTTTCACCGCCGTCACGATGTCGAGCAAAATCTTGAAGCCGACCGGTGAGAGCTGGCCCGCCACCTCGTCAAACCGGTCGCGGCGCATGGCGAAAAAACCGCTCATGGGATCGCTCACCGGGCTGCCCAGCGTGCGCCGGGTCAGCATGGTCGCCAATCTGCTGATGAAGCCACGCGCCTCCCCGAACGACGCGGCACTCCCCCCCGCCACATAGCGCGAACCGACCACGATATCGGCTTCATCCCGCTCCAGCCGTGCCAGCATTTTGGGCAGGACGGTTTCGTCATGCTGGAGATCCGCATCCATGACTGCGACAAAAGGCGCGCTCGAAGACAATATGCCCTCGATACAGGCGCCTGCGAGACCGCGCCGCCCGATGCGTTTCAGGCAGCGGATTCGGCTGTCTGTCTGGGCAATGGCCTTGGCGGCATCCGCCGTCCCATCGGGCGAATCATCGTCGACGAAAATGGCTTCCCAGACGATTCCGGCCAGCGCGCGATCAAGCCGCGCAACGAGTTCTGCCACATTGCCCCGTTCCTTATAGGTTGGCAGAACGACCGACAATTGAAGGGCGCCAAGCAAGTGCTGGTGGCCGGTTTGGACGTCAATTTTAGTGTTCAAAAGCTATCCATCCCTCGGCGGCGCGCTTTTCGGCGACAGACCTCTTACGCCCCCCGGCAGGTATTCCCCAATCAGAAATTTTGGGGAACCCTAACCCTGTCCCGCGTTGTACCCCGATGGGGGCGGTGAAGACGAGCCGCACCAGGGGGCTTACCAAGGCGATTTCTTGCCATGGCGATTTTGGTGACGCGCCTATGGGCCGGTTCCGAAAGGTCCTGTACCGGACGCCTGCAAGGCGGCGGGGGAGCTTGGCGCTCTCTGCGGACGCGTGATGTACGAATGGGAAATATTGAACGGCGTTTCAAAATGCGTTCAGGATTTCAGTGAAAAAACGCCAGATATGTAAAGAAGCCTGCGGCGGTTGCGAGCAGGAGCCCAACGGCGAGCACATAGCGAAGACCGACAGAAATAGCCTGCCTCGCCTCTGTCGTTGATATCACGATATGCTTGTTTTGGGTTTGCCGCTCAACAAGATTGGCTGCCATCCTCTACTCCATTGCTGTTCTAGTTTCCGCTTGCGCGTTTGCGTTCAACATCCGCCATCGCATCCACCACCATCTGCTGTTCCGTGGTGCCCGCTTCAACAAGGCCGTGCCACGCCTCTAGAATTTCCAACCTTTCTGTGTCGTCAAACCGCCGGTCGCGCACAACATCCGCAGGCGTTCTGTAGAAACGCTGGGGCGTGAGCTTCATATCTTCAACCAGCCTCCTCTTGGCCATGAACCAACCCGTGACAGACCATCAGTTTAACAACGTCTGCGGGGGAGGAGTGTTCCGGGGGCCAAGGGCGCGCGGCATGGCAAGCGGTGATGGCCCGGCGAGATGCCGCAGCCCGCAACTTTATTTCACGTTTTTAACCATTTACGCTAGTTTGGTTTGTAAAGAATTTGCTAACCATATAGTTGCGCGTCAGGTAGGGAGGGCACCTTCGTGATTTATCTCGTTGATCGTCGGAACAGAGCTGCCTTTAACGATCAGCTCGAAGAAATGTATCGCCAGCGCCATCAGGTCTATGTGGAAAAACGGGGCTGGAAGTCCCTGGCCCGGGCTGACAAGCGCGAAATTGACCAGTTTGATAATGAAGACGCGGTCTACTTGATGAAGATTGAAGAGAGCGGCAAGGTTTTGGGGGCCGTTCGGCTGATCCAGACCACCAAGCCGCATCTGATGCGGGATGTGTTTTCACACATCGTTACGCTGGGGCCGATCCCCAACGATCCGAAAGTTTTCGAGATGACCCGCTGCTATGTCAGCGACGACATCGGGGGCAAGCAGGAAAAAGCGCAGGCCGCGGGCGAAGTGATGGCCGCGATGGAAGAGTATGGTCTGGCGCGCGGGATCACCGATTACAGCGTGGTCTCGGACCTCTATTTTGTTCCTTTCATGACTGTGATTGGTGACGGCGTGAAAAGCCTGGGTGTGCCGTATGAATATGGCGAAGGCACCTGTGTTGCGATGAGCTTTCCGGTCAATGAGAGGGGCCTGCGTATTTGCCGCCGGGCCCGCGGGTTGGATGACAGCGGCGTGCTTGTTTTCAGCGACACGCCCCCGCCCCATGCGGTGGCGGACAAGCAGCGCATCGGCATTGCCGCATAAGGCACTCAATCTAATCAAAACAGGTTGTGGGCTGATGGAACAATCTGGCTCCGCTTTAAGGCCGCCTCTGCTTTAAGGTTCATCCAGAATTCGGAACTTTGCCGCGTGCACGGGCGTTAGGGCTTCTGCGAAGGGTATTCAATTCTTCCAGGAGTTCAGATATGAAACTTTCACTTTCCGCCAGTCTTTTAACGCTCGTATTGCTTGGCGCCGGTTCGGCATCGGCTACCGAAGTTCTTGGTGTTGGAACGCCCAGCGCCACGCAATTCCGCGAAAAGGCCACTTCGAGCGATGCCTTTGAAATCACATCCAGCAAAATCGCACTGACTCACGCCACTAATCCGAAGGTCAAGGACTTCGCCCAAACGATGATCCACGATCACGGGGTCACCACCGACAAGCTGGTGGCGCTTGGTGGCATCAAGAAGGCCAGCCTTGAAACAAAGATGGAGCCCGGCAAGGACGGCAAATATGCCGGCAACGATTTGCTCAGCGTCTCGCAAGCTGCTGAGCTGAACAGCCTTAATTCCAAGAGCAATGTAGATTTTAACAAAACCTACATGGCCGATCAGGTGAAAGGCCACAAGGATGCGGTGGCGTTGCTGGAAGATTATGCCAAGAACGGCGACAGCGCCAAATTGAAGGCCTATGCATCTGAAATTCTGCCGACTGTGAAGCATCATCTGGTTGAGGCTGAAAAAATCAACGCCGAACTCGAACACGGCGCCATGTAATTCGGCGATATGGCCGCAAAAATGATAAAGCCCCGGTCTGTGCACCGGGGCTTTTTGTTTATGCCATGAAGATGGTGGCTGGATGTTCAAGCACGCCTTTGAGCCTTTGAATGAAGGTGACGGCGTCATAGCCATCCACCACCCGGTGATCGAAGGAAGATGAGAGGTTCATCATCTGCCGCACCACAATTTGCCCGTTGCGTATCACCGGACGCTCAAGAATTGCGTTAGGGCCGATGATGGCGACTTCCGGGCGATTGATGATCGGAGTGGTGGCGATGCCGCCCAATGCACCAAGGCTGGTAATGGTGATGGTGGAACCGGTCAAATCTTCCCGCGTGGCTTTGCCTTCCCGCGCGGCAGTTGCAACGCGCGCGATTTCTATCGCCAGATCCCAGACATCACGAGCTTCTGCATGGCGCACCACCGGCACCATCAGGCCGTTTGCCGTTTGTGTGGCAATGCCTGCATGAATGGCGGCGTGGCGCTGCACGATGCCTGCTGTGTCATCGAAATGCGCATTGATCTGCGGAAGCTCCGGCAACACACGCGCCATGGCGCGCAGGATGAACGGCAGGACACTTAATTTGGGTTGGCCTTCACGTTTTTGCAGGTTGAGGTGGATGCGCAAATTTTCCAGCTCTGTCATGTCGATTTCTTCGACATAGGTGAAATGCGGGATATGGCGTTTTGCGTCCTGCATTTTCTCGGCGATTTTGCGGCGCAGGCCGATGATCTTCACTTCTTCGACACCATCGCGCTGTTGCGGTTGCGCCGATGGTTGCTGCTTCAGTACCGCATCGAGATCACCATGATTGATGCGACCATCGGGGCCAGATCCGCGCAGCTTGTGCAAATCAACGCCCAGATCGTGCGCACGCTGGCGGACGGCGGGGGATGCTAATGGACTTGTAGTTTTCACAGCAGAGGGACGGCTTTCCTGCGCCGGTTCAGGTGGGGTGATTATTTCGGGCGCTGGAGGCGCAGGTGCTTGTGCTGTTTCATGCGTGGCCGCGCTTTCTTCAATCTCCAATTCGACCAGCGGTGAACCCACAGCGGCCATATCGCCCGGTTCGCCGTGGCGGGCGATGACGCGGCCTGTGACGGGCGAGGTCATTTCCACCGTCGCTTTGTCGGTCATCACATCGACGAGGTTTTGATCTGCGGTGATGCTGTCGCCGACATTGACATGCCAGGCGACGATTTCGGCCTCTACTGTGCCTTCGCCCACATCGGGCAGTTTGAACACAAAGTGGCTCATCATCGGCTCTCCATCACGCGGTGCATGGCTTTGGCGAGGCGGTGGGGACCGGGGAAATAATCCCACTCGAAAGCGTGGGGATAGGGCGTGTCCCATCCGGTCACGCGCTCTATCGGTGCTTCGAGATGGTAGAAGCATTTTTCTTGCACCAATGCCGCCAGTTCGGCACCGAAGCCGCTGGTGCGGGTGGCTTCGTGGGCGATGATGCAGCGGCCTGTTTTACGCACTGACGCTGTGATTGTTTCTATATCGAGTGGCACGAGGCTGCGCAGGTCTATCACTTCCGCATCGCATTGTGCCTGTTTGGCGGCGGCGAGACCGACATGGACCATGGTGCCATAGACCAGCAGCGTGAGATCTTCGCCTGTGCGCACCACCTCTGCCTTGCCAAGGGGAACGGTGTAGTAGCCTTCGGGCACCTCGCTTGCCGGGTGTTTTGCCCAAGCGAGGGTTGGCCTGTCGTGATGGCCATCGAAGGGGCCGTTATAGAGGCGCTTGGGTTCGAGAAAAATCACCGGATCGTTGTCTTCTATCGCGCTGATGAGAAGGCCCTTGGCGTCATAGGGCGTGGACGGCACCACGGTTTTGAGGCCGGAAACATGGGTGAAAATGGCTTCAGGACTTTGGCTGTGGGTTTGGCCGCCGAAGATTCCGCCGCCATAGGGTGTGCGCACGGTCATCGGCACGGTGAAATCGCCTGCCGAGCGGTAGCGCAGGCGCGCCGCTTCCGACACCAGTTGATCGAAGGCTGGATAGATGTAATCCGCGAACTGGATTTCGACCACGGGGCGCAAACCATAGGCGCCCATGCCAATGGCGACAGCGACGATGCCGCCCTCGCCTATTGGCGTATCGAAGCAGCGGGTGAGGCCGTGTTTTTTCTGCAAGCCTTCGGTGGCACGGAAGACGCCGCCGAAATAGCCAACATCTTCCCCCAGAATGAGCACATTGGGATCGCGCGTCAGCATCACATCCATGGCGGAGTTGAGCGCCTGGATCATGTTCATGGCGGGCATGGTCAGTGCCCCAGTTTCTGGCGTTGTTCGGCGAGGTGCCAGGGCATCTGTTCATAGACATCTTCAAACATGGTGCAGATGTCTGGTGTCTTGCCGCTGCCTAGAGTGCCGTGGCTTTCGGCTTTTGCGTTGGCGGCGCGGACCTCTTCCACCACCTCTGCGGTTTGCGCGGTGTGGCGCGGCTCATCCCATTCGCCCAGCGCGATCAGATGGGTTTTGAGCCTTGTGATGGGGTCACCCAGGGGCCACGCCGTTGCCTCGTTCGAGGGGCGGTAGCGGGCCGGATCGTCGCTCGTGGAATGGCCTTCGACGCGATAGGTATAATGTTCGATCAGCGTTGCGCCGTTATTGTTGCGGGCGCGGGCGGCGGCCCATTGGGTGGCGGCGTAGACGGCGAGGAAGTCATTTCCATCCACCCGCAAACCCGGCAGGCCATAGCCGATGGCGCGGGCGGCGAAGGTAGATTCTTCTCCCCCCGCAATGCCTTGAAAACTCGAAATTGCCCATTGGTTGTTGACCACATTGAGGATGACGGGCGCGCGATAGACCGAGGCGAAAGTGAGCGCCTGATGAAAATCACCTTCCGCTGTTGTGCCATCGCCGATCCACGATGCGGCGATGCGATCATCGCCCTTATACGCCGACGCCATGGCCCAGCCCACGGCCTGGGGGAATTGGGTGCCGAGATTGCCGGAGATGGAGAAGAAACTATCCGCCCTGCTGGAATAGAGGATCGGCATTTGGCGACCCTTTAGTGGATCGCATTCGTTGGAATAGATTTGGCACATCATTTTTTCGATCGGGTAATCGCGCGCGATGAGCAGGCCCTGCTGGCGGTAGGAGGGGAAACACATGTCATCACGATCCAGCGCGAAGGCTTGTGCTGTGGCGATGGCCTCCTCGCCGGTGCACTTCATGTAGAATGATGTTTTTCCCTGGCGTTGGGCGCGGTACATGCGGTCGTCGAAGGCGCGGGTGAGCATCATTTTGCGCAAAGCACGGCGCAGGGTTTCGGCATCGAGGTGAGGATTCCAGGGGCCTTTGGCGTTGCCATCCTCATCGAGTACGCGGATCAGGGCGTAAGCGAGATCGCGCATTTCGTGATCTGGCACATTCGGGTCCGGGCGGGGCACGGCGCCCGCAGGCGGGATTTGCATGGCGCTGAAATCGGGACTGTCGCCGGGGCGCGTGTCTGGTTCTGGCACGCGCAAAGAAAGGGCTTTGCGATTTTTCAGCGGCGCTTCCATACGGTCACTCCCGGAAACTTGTGCAAAATCTGCGCTTGGGATTTGCGGGCTTCAAGCATTCAAAATCTTTGCAATTTTCAGTCGTTCTCCCTGACTTAAACGCGCGAAACCTTGCGCGGATGCGCCGGTTTGGGCGTTGCGCATTGCGTTGGAAAAATTGCGCCAAAATGCAAAAACCGCCCCGGCTTTTCAGCGGGCGGTTTT
>Ga0164241_10000709_pt1 | contig 52318 bp, 45 predicted proteins | sample OricomyardsoilBY_FD_108780 | JGI IMG/M metagenome (GOLD analysis project Ga0164241, IMG submission 108780) | Backyard soil microbial communities from Emeryville, California, USA - Original compost - Back yard soil (BY) | ecosystem: Environmental > Terrestrial > Soil > Unclassified | place: USA... | reverse complement strand
TATTCGCTTTCGGGCATGCCGATGGTGTCAAGCAGATGGCTGTAGGCGGCGATGTGGACCGTCTCCATATTGCTGAACGCGGTCAGCATCATCTTGACCTCGGTCGGCTTGAACACGCGGCCATATTTGTCGTGGTAGCAATCCTGCACCTCGACATCGGCCTGGGTGAAGAAGCGGAAGATCTGGGTGAGCAGGTTGCGTTCGTGATCGGTGAGCTTCTGCGCCCAATCGCGGCAATCCTCGCCGAGCGGCACCTCCTCCGGCATCCAGTGGATCTGCTGCTGGCGCTTCCAGAAATCGAACGCCCAGGGATATTCGAAGGGCTTGTACTGCTTGCGGGCTTCGAGAAGGGGCATTGGGATTACTCCGGATTGAACTGGGTGGGGGCGGCGTGCGGATTCAGAAGCCCGCCGGCGCGCGGCCGAGCGAGGCCAGCACCAGCAGCACCATCACCGCCGCGAGGAACATGAGGAGACCGGCCAGCGCGAACAGGCTGACGCAGCCCCGGGAGGATCGCGCGCGCCAATAGCCGTGCATGCCGAACAGCGCGGCGGCGGCGAGACCGGCGAACAGCAGCGCGCCCAGGCCGTACAGCAGGGTGGACAGTGGATGCTCCATCGAACCTCCCCGCGGTGGCGCCCATGCCGGACCGGCGCCTCATCGCTCGCGGACCCTGACAATGCGGGTGCGATAGACCGTGTGGCTCTTCCTCGCGCCGACGCCGAAGACGCAGATGCCGAGGAAGAAGCCGAAATCGTACCAGCCGCCATCGTTGGGCACGGCGTAAACGGCAACGTCCGGCATGAAGAGGCTCAGCACCCAGGCGACCGGGAAGATGAAGCCGTGCCACAGGCCGTAGAGGAAGCCCGGCGCGCTCGCCTGGACCGCGTCGGCGCGCTGAACCGCGCAGGCGGCGAGGCCAGCGAGGAGCGCGAGCGCGGCGAGGGGGCGCATCCTAGCCACCGAGGTGGATATAACCCTTGGCGACCGCGGCGATGAGGAGGCCGCCGATCAGGAACAGCACGCCCGCCTGCCGGCGCTGGCCGAAGCCGCGGCTGCCGCGATCGAGCACCAGGATCACCGCCCCGACCACGGCGAAGACGATGCCGAGGATGAGCTTCAGATTGTTGTCGAAATGCATCTCTTCCTCTCCCTCGCTCAACCTTGGCCCGTTCCTTTACAGGCCCTCACCCCAACCCTCTCCCGCAAGCGGGAGAGGGGGCTTATTCACCCTTTCCCGCGAGCGGGAGAGGGCGTTCATTCCCCCTCCCCGCCGCTGCGCGGCCACTTCTCCCGCGGGCGGGAGGGGAGATTCACTGGCAGGCCAGGCATTCGTCATAATCGGTGCTGGCGAGCTCGATCTGCTTGAGATCGGGCGTGTTGTCGGCCTCGACGCCGCCGGCGAAGCCGGCGCGCTGCACGCTCTTCGAGCGCAGGTAATAGAGCGATTTGATGCCGAGCTCCCAGGCGCGATAGTGGAGCATCAGCAAATCCCATTTGTCGACATCGGCCGGGATGAACAGGTTCAGCGACTGGGCCTGATCGATATAGGGCGTGCGATCGGCGGCGAGCTCGATCAGCCAGCGCTGGTCGATCTCGAAGCTGGTCTTGAACGTGTCCTTCTCGTCCTGGCTCAGGAAATCGAGATGCTGGACGCTGCCGCCCCGCTCCAGGATCGTGCTCCACACGCTCTCGCTGTTCTTGGACTTGTCCTTGAGCAGGTTCTCGAGATGCGGGTTGCGGATCGACCAGGAGCCCGACAGCGTCTTGTGGGTATAGACATTGGCCGGGATCGGCTCGATGCACGCGCTGGTGCCGCCGCAGATGATGCTGATCGACGCGGTCGGCGCGATCGCCATCTTGCAGCTGAACCGCTCCATCACGCCCTGATCGGCCGCGTCGGGGCAGGCGCCGCGCTCCTGCGCGAGCATCATCGAGGCCTCGTCGACCTGGGCGCGGATGTGGCGGAAGACCTTGAGATTCCAGCTTTTCGCCATCGCGCCCTCGAACGGGAGGCCGCGCGCCTGGAGGAAGGAGTGGAAGCCCATCACGCCGAGACCGACGCTGCGCTCGCGCTCCGCGCTATATTTGGCGCGCGCCATCTCTTCCGGGGCGCGATCGATATAGTCGGTCAGCACATTGTCGAGGAAGCGCATCACATCCTCGATGAAGGTCTTGTCGCCGTTCCATTCGTCCCAGGTTTCGAGGTTCAGCGACGAAAGGCAGCATACGGCGGTGCGATCGACGCCATGCTGGTCGCGGCCGGTGGGCAGCGTGATTTCCGAGCACAGGTTCGAGGTCGAGACCTTGAGGCCGACATCGCGCTGATGCTTGGGCATCGATCGGTTCACCTGATCGATGAAGATGATGTAGGGCTCGCCGGTCGCCAGCCGGGTCTCGACCAGCTTCTGGAACAAGGCGCGGGCATCGACCGTCGAACGGGCCGAGCCGTCCTTCGGGCTTTGCAGCGTCCATTCGGCGCCGTCGCGCACCGCTTCCATGAAGGCGTCGCTGATGAGGACGCCGTGGTGGAGATTGAGCGCCTTGCGGTTGAAATCGCCCGACGGCTTGCGGATTTCGAGGAACTCCTCGATCTCCGGATGCGAGATGTCGAGATAGCAAGCGGCCGAGCCGCGCCGCAGCGAGCCCTGGCTGATCGCCAGCGTCAGCGAATCCATCACCCGCACGAACGGGATGATGCCGCTGGTCTTGCCGTTGAGGCCGACCGCCTCGCCGATGCCGCGGACATTGCCCCAATAGGTGCCGATGCCGCCGCCGCGCGCGGCGAGCCACACATTCTCGTTCCAGGTGCCGACGATGCCCTCGAGGCTGTCCGACACGGAGTTGAGGTAGCAGGAGATGGGGAGACCCCGGCCGGTCCCGCCGTTCGAAAGGACCGGCGTCGCCGGCATGAACCACAGCTTCGAGATATAGTCGTAGAGCCGCCGGGCATGCGCTTCATCGTCGGCATAGGCCGAAGCGACGCGGGCGAAGAGATCCTGGAACCGCTCGCCGGGGAGCAGATAGCGGTCCTGCAGCGTGTCCTTGCCGAAATCGGTGAGCAGCGAATCGCGACCATGATCGACCTCGACCGCGAAGGCGCGCGGCGCGACCGATTTCGAATCGGGTGCCGCACCGCCTTTGCGGGCCTTTTTCACGGGCGTTTCCAATGCTGTCGCCACGTCGGTCGCGCTCACTTCGCTGCTGCCGGACAAGTCCATAGCTTACCTCATGTTCCCCATGCGTTCCAGTGGAACGCCAAGCCTCATCCTAGGCGCATTTTCCGGGGGCATATGGGTTAAATCGGGCTTGTCCCCGATATCCACAAGGGCCGCGCGAAGCCCTTCGCCGGCCACGGCCAGCGTCGGGCGCTCCCACTATCCTTAGGTGCTCCCCCTTTCGAGCGCCACTAGCCATAGTGTTTGAAATGGGAATCCGGCGCAAGAGGTAAATCGCGATTAACCATGAGAAACATGCGGCTTTGGCAGTTTTGCAGAGCTCGTTGCGGAGGCGATTCTATTGCGCGCCGGCGACCGATTCATAGGCGGCCCGAAGGCGTTCGACGACCGATGGCCCGGCGCCTGGCGGCGCGCCGAGGTGGGCGGCGCGCAGCTCGTCCATGAAATCGGCCCAGAGCCCGGGGCCGCCCTCTTCGAGCAGTTGAGCCCGAATCGAGAGTTCGGGGGTCACCGGCAGGTGACGGCGGCCCCAGGCGCCCATCTGGACGAGCAGGGGCACGAGCTGGATCGCCTTTTCGGTGAGACTGTAGCGCGATTTCTGCTTGTGGCTTGGATCGTCCGCTTTGGTCAGCAGGCCGAGATCGACGAGCCGCTTCAGCCGGTCGGCGAGGATGTTGGAGGCGATTCCTTCTTCCGATTCGCGCTGGAGCACGCGGAAATGACGGCGATTGCCGAACATGATGTCGCGGATCAGGATCAGGCTCCAGCGATCGCCGAGCACTTCCAGGGTCAGGTTGATCGGGCAGCCCGAGCGCAGATCGGTCATTTCGAACGTCCCTTTCAAAAACCGCTTGCAATGTAGGATCGGTCTGGCTAATCCACAAGCGGTTGTAAAACGCAAGCGGTTTGGAGGATGACATGAAAGTGCGAGTCGCAGCCTTCGGCGTATCGATCGACGGGTTCGGGGCCGGCCCCGACCAGAGCCTCGCCAGCCCCCTCGGCACCGGCGGCGAGGCGCTCCATGAATGGGCGTTCCATACCCGCACCTTCAGGGCGATGTTCGGCGAGGAGGATGGCAGCGACGGCATCGACGAACGGTTCGCCGCGCGAAGCTTCGAGACTATCGGGGCCTGGATCCTGGGCCGCAACATGTTCGGGCCGGTGCGCGGCCCGTGGACGGACGAGGAGTGGAAGGGCTGGTGGGGCGAGGAGCCGCCCTATCACGTGCCGGTCTTCGTCCTGACGCATCATGCGCGCGACCCGATCGTGATGAAGGGCGGCACCGTGTTCCATTTCGTCACCGACGGGATCGGCGCGGCGCTGGAACAGGCGGCGCAGGCGGCGGCGGGCAAGGATGTCCGCATCGGCGGCGGCGCGGCGACGGTCCGCCAGTATCTCGCGGCCGGCCTGATCGACGAGCTGCATCTCGCCGTCGCGCCGGTCCTGCTCGGTCGGGGCGAGCCGCTTTTTGCCGGGCTCGATCTCGCGGCGCTCGGCTATAAGGTGCGCGAGGCCGAAGCCGGCGAGAAGGCGACCCATCTGATCATCGATCGCGCGAACGGAGAGACAGCGAAATGACCCTCACCCTCCATGCCCATCCGCTTTCCTCCTATTGCTGGAAGGTGCTGATCGCGCTCTACGAGAACGAGACCGCGTTCGAGCTTGCGCCGCTCGACCTGTCCGACGAGGCCGCCGCCACCGCCTTCAGGACATTGTGGCCGATCGGGAAGATGCCGGTGCTGGTCGATCGCGATCATGTGATCGTCGAATCGAGCATCATCATCGAGCATCTCGACACCCATCATCGCGGGCCCGTCCGGCTGCTGCCGCACGATGCCGATCCGGACATGGCGCTGAAGGCCCGGCTGATGGACCGCGTCTTCGACATTTACGTCATGACGCCGACCCAGGCGATCGTCGCCGATCGCATCCGGCCCGATGGATCGCGCGATCCGTTCAGCGTCGCCCAGGCGCGGGCGCTGCTCGACCGCGCTTATGGCTGGCTGGAGGGCGCGCTGGTGTCGCGGAGCTGGGCGGCGGGGGAGGATTTCGGGCTGGCCGACTGCGCGGCGATGCCGTCGCTCCATTATGCGGAGAAGGTTCATCCGTTCCGCGCGCGATGCCCGGCGCTCGCCGCCTATCAGGATCGGCTGGAGGCGCGGCCCTCGGCGAAGCGGGTGCTGGCGGAGGCCGCGCCTTACGCCCATTTCTTCCCGGCCGAGCCGGTCGCCTGAAAGAAATCTGGGCCGAAAAACTTGGGGCCGGCGCCGCAGGGACGCCGGCCCCTCCCCCGATAAGCAACACGAGGGAACCAGGGAAACCGATGTGACAAGAACGCGCCGCACCGGACCGGGGCTCCAATGGCGTTCCGGGGTTGAGCGAAATCTGAATATGTCCGTTATCGGACGTTCATCATGACGCCGCCCGGGCCGATTTGACTCGGGGGCCGCGCGGCGCGAACAATCGCGGGGCGCGGCCGGAGTCGCGGGAGAGACGCCATGATCAGCTACGCCGTTCAGCTTGCCACGCGCTATGACGGGCTCGTCATCGCCAGCTTCCCCGATCTGCCGGGCGTGAGCGCCCTCGGCCGCGACGACGAGGAAGCGATCGGCGAGGCGCGTCGGGCGCTCGAGGATGCGCTCGCCGGCTATGTCCGTGACGGCATGACGCCACCGGCGGCGAATGCGCGAGGCGCGGTGAGCGTCAGCGTCGCGCGGCCGATGCCACTGCCCGCCTGAGCGGCGGACGGGCGTTTCGATGGAGGAAAAGGACGATCGGGCCCGCGAGGCGGCGGATCAGGCGCGGCAGGCGGCGCAACTCGCGCGCGTGGCCCTGATCGTTGCGGCGATGGCGTTCGCGCTGTCGATCCTGGGCATTTTCCTGCCGATCCAGTTCGGCTGAGCCCGGGTTGCGCCGGGTGCCTCGACCCGGCTCGAACTCATGCTCAGTCGCCGAGCCAGGCGGCGAGGACGTAGGCGACGACGGCGACCGGGCCGAGCGCGACGAGGGCGAACAGCGCCGCGACCCGGATGACGATCGGATCGCAATCGGCGGCGCGGGCGATGCCGGCGCACACGCCGAGCAGCTTGGCGTTGGTCTTGTCGGGGGCGTAGCGGCTGGTCATGTCGTGAAATCCCGTGGAGCGTTGGCCCGGGGGCCGGAAAAGGGCCCCTGCCGAAGCAGGGGTCAGATCATCAGCGAGGACGCCGGACCGACGGCCGCGGAAATGAACATGCTGCTGAGGACGAGCGCGCCGAGGGCGGAAACGAGCAGCGACTGGACGTTGCGAAGCGAAATCGACATTTGAGGTCTCCCTGATCCTGGCCACCGGACCATCCGGCGGCCATGCCAAACAGTTCAGCAGGGGCCGTGCCAAACGCAGAAAATGGCTGAAATCTGCCGTTTCATCATGTTCCGCGATTTTCGAGCGATTCCACGCGCGCCAACGGATGGCGCTTTTCGCCAACAGTTGGTGTCCGGTTTCGAACGCAGGTGACCGCTGGCGGGCGGTCGCTCAATCGGCGGCGAGGATGTCCGGCGCCGGCGGGGCGGCCTTGACCAGGCCGTCGCCGAGCGCGCCCCCGACCAGCGGCGCCAATATGCCGAGCGCCTGCAGCCAGCCGGGCATCGGCAGCAGCAGCACCGTGAAGATCGCGTAGAGCGAGAACAGGACGATGACGACCCACGTCGCCCAGCGGCGACGGGAAACGGCCTTCGCGGTCACCCCGGCGGCGAGCGCGCCAAGGAACCAGGCGGCCACCAGGGTGAGACGCGCGCCGAGCGGCATATCGCCGAAGGCCGAACGCGCACCTTCGGGCGTCATCCGGACTGCCTGGTGAAGCGGCGTTGGAAACAGCCATCCGCCGATCAGCGCGACGAGGCTCGCGACCACCAGCGCGACGACGATCCCGGCAACGATCCCCAAAAACGCACGCATCGCATCCTCCCCTGTTCGCGCCGCTTATAGCAGGTGCGCGGCCGGGGCGAAGAGATCAGGCGTTCCCGCCGTTGCGCCTCCGTTATGCGGCGCCGCTATTTGGGATTGTCCCTGCCCGGGCCTATCTAGCGACGAAGATGGCGAACCGGGTGACAGAGACGACGAGCGGGACCGAGCCGACATTCGCGGTGCTCAGGCGATTCCTGCCTTATCTCTGGCCCGCGGGCGCGCCGGGGCTGAAGGCGCGCGTCGTCCTGTCGCTGCTGCTCGTGCTCGTCTCGATCGGGGTGACGACGCTCGTCATGCCGCTCGCTTACGGCGCGGCGGTCGATCGGATGACGGCGGGGATGGAGCCGGTGGCGGCGATCGCGATCGCGCTGGTCGCGGCTTATGCCGGCGCCCGCTTCGCCGGCGTGCTCGCCGACAATCTGAGGAACGGCATTTTCGAGCGGGTCGGGCAGGATGCGACCCGGCGGCTGGCCGAGACGACCTTCCGCCATCTCCACGATCTGTCGCTGCGCTTCCATCTCGAGCGGCGCACCGGCGCGGTCACCAAGATCGTCGAGCGCGGCACCAAGAGCATCGACATGATGCTCTATTTCCTGCTGTTCAACATCGCGCCGACCTTCGTCCAGCTCGCCATCGTGATGGGCCTCTTCTGGGTGAAGTTCGGCTGGGGCCTGGTGGTCGCGACCGCGATCATGGTCGCGCTCTATATCCGCTACACAAGGATGGTGACCGACTGGCGCACCAAGCTGCGCGTCCGGATGAACGATCTCGACACCAAGGCGGTGGCGCGCGCGGTCGACAGCCTGCTCAATTACGAGACGGTGAAATATTTCGGCGCCGAGGCGCGCGAGGCCCGCCGCTATGGCCGCGCGGTCCGCAAATATGCCGACGCGGCGGTCAAGAACGAGACCAGCCTCGCCTGGCTCAACATCGGCCAATCGTTCATCACCAATGCGATGATGGCGGGCGCGATGGGCTTCGTCGTCTGGGGCTGGAGCAAGGGGCGGTTCACCACCGGCGACCTCGTCATCGTCAACACATTGCTCGCCCAGCTCTTCCGGCCGCTGGACCTGCTCGGCATGGTCTATCGCACCATCCGCCAGGGCCTGATCGACATGGACGCGATGTTCCAGCTCGTCGACACGCCGGCCGAGATCGTGGATGCGCCGGACGCGCCGGACCTCAAGGTCGCCGCCGGCCATATCCGGTTCGAGGACGTGCGCTTCGGCTACGAGCCCGACCGCGAGATATTGAAGGGCGTCGATCTCGAGGTGAAGCCGGGGACGATGACGGCGGTGGTCGGACCGTCGGGCGCGGGCAAATCGACGCTCTCGCGCCTCCTCTTCCGTTTCTACGCGCCGACGGCCGGCCGGATCACGATCGACGGGCAGGATATTTCAGGTGTGAAACAAACCAGCCTGCGGGCCGCGCTCGGCATCGTTCCGCAGGACACGGTGCTGTTCAACGATACGATCGGCTACAATATCGGCTACGGCAAGGACGAGGCCACGCAGGAGGAGATCGAGGCCGCCGCGAAAGGTGCCGCGATCGACGGCTTCATCGCCGCGCTTCCCCAGGGCTACAAGTCGATGGTCGGCGAGCGCGGGCTCAAGCTCTCCGGCGGCGAGAAGCAGCGGGTCGCGATCGCGCGCACGCTGCTCAAAGACCCGCCGATCCTGATCCTCGACGAGGCGACCAGCGCATTGGACAGCCGCACCGAGGCGGCGATCCAGGAGACGCTGAGCGACGTCGCGCGGCGTCGCACCACCATCGTCATCGCGCATCGTCTCTCGACCGTGGTCGATGCCGACCAGATCGTGGTGCTCGACGCCGGCCGCGTCGCCGAGCGCGGCACCCACGCCGAGCTGCTGCGTCAGGACGGCCTCTACGCGGAGATGTGGACCCGCCAGCAGGCCGAGCGCGAGAACGAGGCCGAGACCCAGGCGGCGGAGTAGGAGAGGCCGACCGGACTGAATAAATCCTCCCCTTCGAGGGGAGGGGGACCGTTCGCCGCGGGCGAATGGTGGAGGGGTGTCAGCGTCTGAGAATGTATCTCATAGGCTGACACCCCTCCGTCAGCCCTTCGGCTGCCACCTCCCCTCGAAGGGGAGGACTTTGATTCCATCCTCTGAAGCTCCACGTCGTCAGCCGCCGAGCGCGATCCGGGTGGCGGCGTCGATGCCGTCGAACAAAGCCGGCTCGGTGCCGGTCATCCACACCTGGCCCTTGCCGGCGAGCCGTTCGAACAGGGCGCCGCGCCTGGCGGGATCGAGATGGGCGGCGACCTCGTCGAGCAGCAGGATCGGCCGGCGTTCGGTGCGTTCGGCGACAAGATCGGCATGGGCGAGGACGATGCCGATCAGGAGCGCCTTCTGCTCGCCGGTCGAGCAGAACGCGGCGGGCTGCGCCTTGCCGACATGGGTGACGGCAAGATCGGTGCGATGGGGTCCGGCGAGCGTGCGTCCGGCGGCGGCATCGCGCGCGCGGCCGGCGGCGAGCGCGGCGGCGAGCTCGGGCTCCGCGCCGCCCGCCAGCGCGATGGCGGCGCGGGCGAAGGGGCCTTCCGGCGCTTCGACGAGCCGGGCGGACAGGGCCTCGACCGCGTTCCCGCGTGCCTCGGCGATCGCCGCGCCATGCTCGGCCATGCGGGCTTCGAGCGCGCTCAGCCAGTCGGGATCGGGCGCATCCTCGGCGAGCAGCTTGTTGCGGGCACGCATCGCGGCATCGTAGCGCGCGGCATGGGTGGCGTGATCGGGCCGCAGCGCGAGCACGAGCCGGTCGAGGAAGCGCCGCCGCGCCGAGGCGGTGTCGGCGAAGAGCCGGTCCATGGCGGGGGTGAGCCAGAGCACCGAGAGCCATTCGGAGAGCGAATTGGCCGAGGCGGGGGCGCCGTTGATCCGGACCTGCCGCCGTTCGGGGGCGCTGGCGAGCGTGCCGGTGCCGATGGCGATCTCCCCCTCCCCCTCGGGGGAGGGGCTAAGGTGCGCGGCGACCGCGAATCCGCCCGCGCCGTCCTTGCGCGCCATCTCGCCGAGGCTGGCGCCCCTGAGGCCTCGGCCGGGCGAGAGCAGCGACACCGCCTCCAGCGCGTTGGTCTTGCCGGCGCCATTCTCGCCGGTGAGCAGGACGAAGCCGTCGGCGAGCGTGAACGCCGCGTCGGCATAGGAGCGGAAATCGGTCAGGCTGAGACGCGAGATGTGCACGGGGCCGCTGTAGGGCGGATCATGTCAGATTGGAATCAATCCTCCCCTTCGAGGGGAGGTGGCGGCCCGAAGGGCTGACGGAGGGGTGTCAGCGCATGAGATACATTCTGGGACGCTGACACCCCTCCACCATTCGCCTACGGCGAACGGTCCCCCTCCCCTCGAAGGGGAGGATGGAACTGCGCCCATCGCACATCCCTTTTCCGCGCGGCCCGGGCGGGCTAGCGAGGTGCGGTGGCAGATGCGGAAATCGCCGAACAGCCGGGCATCGCGCCGGTCGAGATTGCGGGCAACCGCCTGACGCTGCTGCCGGACGGGCCGGAGCGGCTGGAGACGCTGATCGACCTGATCGACGGCGCGGCGGCATCGCTGCGGCTGCTTTATTATATCTGGTGCGACGATCCGGTCGGCCGGCGGGTGCGCGACGCGCTGGTGCGGGCGCAGCAGCGCGGCGTCGAGGTGTCGCTGCTGATCGACGATTTCGGCGCCTCTGGCGCGCCGGCCGGATTCTTCCAGCCGTTGATCGACGCCGGCGCGCGCTTCTGCCGCTTCGTGCCGCGCTGGGGGCGGCGTTACCTGCTCAGGAATCATCAGAAGCTCGCGGTCGCCGACGGATCGCGGACGATCATCGGCGGCTTCAATATCTCGGCCGATTATTTCGGACGGATCGAGGACGGCGCCTGGCGCGATCTCGGGCTGATGGTCGAGGGGCCGAGCGTCGCCTGCCTCAAGGGCTATTTCGAATCGGTGTTCCGCTGGGCCGAGGCCGACGACGAATCGATCCGCAAATTGCGGCGGATGCTGAGCCGCTACAGCACCCGCGACGGCGCGCTCCACTGGCTGTTCGGCGGGCCCACCCGGCGGCTCTCCCCCTGGGCGCGCTCGCTGAAAGGCGACATGAAGATCGCCACCCGGCTCGACATCCTCGTCGCCTATTTCGCGCCGAGCCTGTCGGCGCTGCGCGGGATTTTCGGCGTCGCCAGGCGGGGCCACGCGCGGGTGATCACGCCGGCGATTACCGATCATCAATGGACGGTGAACGCGACCCGCTTCTTCTACGGCCGGATGCTGAAGCGCGGCGTCGAGATCTACGAATATCTGCCGACCAAACTTCATACCAAGCTGATGGTGATCGACGACGTCGTCCATATCGGATCGGCCAATTTCGACCTCAGGAGCCTCTATCTCAATCTCGAGATGATGCTTCGCGTCGAGGATGCGGGCTTTGCCGCGATGATGCGCCGCTACGTCGACGGTGAAGTCGCGGTGAGCAGGCGGATCACGCGCGAGATGCACCGCGCCAACGCGACCTGGTGGAACCGGCTCAAATGGAGCGTCGCCTGGTTCCTGGTCGCGACCGCGGATTACAATCTTGCGCGGCGGCTCAATTTCGGGCCGATGCGGCGGCGGGGCTGAGCCGGATCGGACGGGATCAATCCTCCCCTTCGAGGGGAGGGGGACCGCGCCGCGCAGCGGCGTGGTGGAGAGGTGTCAGCGGTCGAGAATAAAACTCATACGCTGACACCCCTCCGTCAGCCCTTCGGGCTGCCACCTCCCCTCGAAGGGGAGGATTGGGTTCTCGCTGATTGCGGCAGAGATAGCCGCTACGCCTTCCAGCCCCAGAACAGATGACAGGGCGGGATATTGATCCATTCGAAGCCCTTGTCGATCCGGTCGAAATGGGGTGCCATGAAATCGCGGACCTTCGCCTTGAACTGATAGACGAGGAAGGCGCCGCCGGGGCGAAGCGCCTTGTAGGTTTCCTCGGCGATCTTCGGGCCGATGCCGGCCGGCAGGGTCGAGAAGGGCAGGCCCGACAGGATGTAGTCGGCATGATCGAAGCCGCAATCGGCGATGATCTGCTGTACGTCCGCGGCCGATCCGTTGATCGCGAACAGCCGGCTGTCGGCGAACTTGCCCCTGAGATAGCGGATGAAATCGGGGTTGGTGTCGATCGCGATCAGGGTCGCGTCGGGCGCCATCCGCGCCAGCAGATGCTCGGTGAAGGTGCCGACGCCGGGGCCATATTCGACGAACAGCTTGCAATTCGCCCAATCGACCGGGTCGAGCATCTTGTCGATCACCGCCCTGGTGGACGGGATCACCGAACCGACCATCACCGGATGCTTGAGGAAGCCGAGCAGGAATTGCCAGAGCGGGCCGCCGCCCGCCGTCCGCGCATAACGGCGGTCTGCTTGCTCGAGAGATGCTGACATAGATGTGTCCAATCGGTGACGCCAAAGGAGACGGTTCGCAAATCGGCGCGTTTTTGGCAACCCGCAAGCACGGGATCGCCCCGGAACGGGTCGCCCCCGGCTAGCTCTTCGAGCCGCGCGGGGTGAGCATGCCGGGGGAGATGAAGCCGATGCCGGAGGTGCCGGCGCTCATCGCGTCCTGCTTCAGGCTCGCCTGGATCTGGGCATATTCATTCTCCATTTCGGGCGTCACCGACGCGCGGGTCTCGCCGAGCGCGCGGTTGAACTCGGCCATTGTGACCGTCGTCGCCTCGATCTTGTCGCGCAGCGCGAACAGGCCGGCGCGGCGGACCAGATCCTCGAGGTCCGCGCCGGTGAACCGCTCGGCCTTGGCGGCGAGCAGGTCGAGATCGACGTCATCGGCCAGCGGCATGGCCTTGGTGTGGATGCCCAGGATATGACGCCGTCCGGCCTCGTCGGGGACGGTGACGTAAATGAGCTCGTCGAAGCGGCCGGGGCGGAGCAAAGCCGGATCGATCAGGTTCGGCCGGTTGGTCGCGCCGATGACGACCACCGACTGGAGCTCCTCCAGCCCGTCCATCTCGGCGAGGATCGTGTTGACCACCCGCTCGGTCACCTGCGGCTCGCCGAGCCCGCCGCCGCGCGCCGGGACCAGGCTGTCCAGTTCGTCGATGAAGATCACGGTCGGCGCGACCTGGCGGGCGCGGGCGAACAGGCGCGCGATCTGCTGCTCGCTCTCGCCATACCATTTGGAAAGGAGGTCGGAGCTCTTGGTGGCGATGAAATTGGCCTCCGCCTCGCGCGCCGTGGCTTTGGCGAGGAGCGTCTTGCCGGTGCCGGGCGGGCCATAAAGCAGGAAGCCCTTGGCCGGGCGGATGCCGAGCCGGCGGAAGCTCTCCGGATGCTTCAACGGGAGCTCGACGCCCTCGCGCAGCCGCTCGCGCGCATCGTCGACGCCGCCGATATCGTCCCAGCCGACATCGGGCATCTGCACCATCACCTCGCGCATCGCCGAAGGCTGGACGCGCTTCAGCGCCTCCTCGAAATCCTTGCGGGTGACCGAGAGGGTCTCGAGCACCTCGGGCGGGATCGTGCCTTCCTCGAGATTGAGCTTGGGCATGATCCGCCGCACCGCCTCGATCGCCGCCTCGCGGGTGAGGGCGGCAAGATCGGCGCCGACGAAGCCGTAGGTCTGGCGGGCGAGCAGCTTCAAGTCGACGCCCTCGCCCAGCGGCATGCCGCGGGTGTGGATGGCGAGGATTTCGCGCCGCCCATTCTCGTCTGGCACGCCGATCACGATCTCGCGGTCGAAGCGGCCGGGACGGCGCAACGCCTCGTCGATCGCCTCGGGCCGGTTGGTCGCGGCGATGACGACGAGGTTCTGGCGGGGCTCCAGCCCGTCGAGCAAAGTGAGGAGCTGGGCGACGAGGCGCTTCTCGGTCTCGCCGGTCACCTGGCCGCGCTTGGGCGCGATCGAATCGATCTCGTCGATGAAGATGATCGACGGCGCGGCCTTGCCCGCTTCCTCGAACAATTCGCGCAGCTTCTTCTCGCTCTCGCCATAAGCGGAGCCCATGATCTCGGGCCCGGCGATATGGAAGAAGCTCGCGTCGCTTTCGTTGGCGACGGCGCGCGCGAGCCGCGTCTTGCCGGTGCCGGGCGGGCCGTGGAGCAGCACGCCCTTGGGCGGATCGACGCCCAGCCGCTCGAAAATCTCGGGGTAGCGCAGCGGCAGCTCGACCATCTCGCGCAACTGATCGATGGTCGATCCGATGCCACCGAGATCGTCATAGGTGACGTCGGCGCGGCGCTTTTCATTGGCCTCGGCATATTCGGGCCGCAGCTCGACCTCGGTATTGGCGTCGATCAGGACGATGCCTTTGGGCGCGGTCGAGACGACGACGAGGCGGATCTCCTGGAGTGCGTAAGCGGGCGCGGTCAGCATCTGCCTCAGCTCCGGCGGGATGTCGCCGCGGGTGATCTGCTGCTGGCCGGTGGTCGAAACGACATCGCCGGCGGTGAGCGGCTTCATCCCGAAGCTGCGCTTCAGCGCCTGCGCCGAGCCCTGGAGGCGCAGATTCTTCTGCGCCGGCGCGAAGACGACGCGCTGGGCCGGCTTGGCCTCGGCCTTGCGGATCTCGATGAAATCGCCCGACCCGATCTCGGCATTGGCGCGCTGGAGGCCGTCGAGGCGGATGATCTCCAGCCCCTCGTCCTCGGGATAGGGGCCGACCGCGCGGGCCGGAGTCGCGCGCTTGCCGACCAGCTCGATCACGTCGCCCTCGGCGAGACCCATTTCGGTCATCAGCGTCCGCGGCAGCCGCGCGATGCCGCGCCCGCTGTCGTCGGGCCGCATCGTCGCGACCTGGAGTCGCCTGGCTTTGGTTTCCGCGTCGGCCATCCTCGTCTCCCTCAAGCGCCTTCACATAGGCCCGGCGCGCGGATCGTCCAGACCGAAGACCGGAAAAAGAAAGGCCGACCCCACGGGGCCGGCCTGAAGTTTTAGGAGAGGATGCCTGAAAGGCAGGGGCTTTGTGCATCCGCGAAGAGTTTTGTGCAAGTGCGAAGAAAACATTTGCAGATGCAGTTTTTGCATCTTGAAACCGACGCGCTTCCGACGGAATGTGACGCGAATCTTCGAGGCGGCGTCACATGAATGCAATGTGCGGCGCACAAAAGAGGAGCGTCCGTGATGAAGAGGCTTCCGCCATTGACGGCCATCGAGGCCTTCGTCCAGGCGGCGCGGCTCGGCTCGGTCAAGGCCGCCGCCGATGCGCTCGCGCTCTCCTCGCCGGCGCTCACCCGACGGATCCAGGCGCTGGAACGCCATATCGGCCGCCCCCTGTTCGAGCGCGGCCATCAATCGGTGCGACTCAATGCCGACGGCGCGCGGATGTTCGCCGAGCTCGGGCCGGCGCTCGAATCGCTCGGCCAGGCGATGGCGCGGGCGATCGACGGCGGCGCGGCCATGCGCCTGCGGCTCGGCGTGCCGCCGCTGTTCGCATCGTTCCGGCTGATCCCCGGGCTCGCCGATCTGCGCGCGCGCCATGGCGATCTCCACATCGATCTCGACACCGCCCCGCGCGCGCTCGCCCGGCTCGACGAGGAGCTCGACGCCGCGATCGTGCTCGCCAAAGCGGTCGATCCGGCTCTCTACAGCCGGCCGATCCCCGCCGGCGGCATCGTCGCGATCGGATCGGCGGACGCGGCCGAGCGATTCCGGCGTCCCTCCGATCTGGCCGCCGCCAGCGTGATGGTGCATCGCGACCTGCCGGATGCGTTCGATTCATGGCGCCGCGCGGCGGGCGTGCCCGATCTCGCGCCGGCCGAGGTGGATGAATTCGATTCGGGTCAGGTGATGCTCGGCTCGGCCGCGCAGGGGCTCGGCGTCGCCTTCCTGTTCGAGGCGAATCTCGAGGGCGCGAACGATCCCCGGCTGGTGCGCCTGTTCGACGTCGTCGCGACCAGCGCCCATTCCTACTGGTTCGCCTGCCGCCGCGCCGCGCTCGAGCGCCGGCCGGTCCGCCTGTTCCACGACTGGCTCGTCGAAACGCTGGGCTAGTATCACATCGGCGCCTCGGGCTAGTCAGCCTCCGGAGCAAGCGGAGGGCGCGTGGCCGGACATCATCACGGGCATAGTCATGACGGGCTCGGCCACGGCCCGCTGGATTTCGGCCGCGCCTTCGCGATCGGCATCACGCTCAACATCGGCTTCGTCCTCGTCGAGGCCGCCGCCGGCGTGCTCACCGATTCGATGGCGCTGCTCGCCGATGCCGGACACAATTTCTCGGACGTGGTCGGCCTCGCGCTCGCCTGGGTCGGCGCCGGCCTGGCGAAGCGGCCGCCGTCGCGCCGTTTCACCTGGGGCTATCACGGCGCCTCGATCCTGGCCTCGCTCGGCAACGCCGTGCTGCTGCTGATCGCGTTGGGCGCGATCGCGGCCGAAGCGGTGCAGCGGCTGATCGATCCGCAGCCGGTGCTCGGCGGGCCGATGATCCTCGTCGCCGCGGCGGGCGTCGTCATCAACCTCGCCACCGCCTTGCTGTTCGCGCGCGGCCGCAAGCGCGACCTCAACATCCGCGGCGCCTATCTCCACATGGCGGCGGACGCCGGCGTCTCGGCGGGCGTGGTCGTCGCCGGCGCGATCATCCTCATGACCGGCGCCGCCTGGGTCGATCCGGCGCTGAGCCTGCTGATCGCGGCGATCATCTTCTGGAACACCTGGGATCTGCTGCGCCAGTCGGTGTTCCTGTCGATGGGCGCGGTGCCCGACGGGATCGAGCCCGAAGAGGTGCGCGCCGCGCTTGCCGAGCTGCCCGGGGTCGCCGCCGTCCACGATCTCCATATCTGGCCGATGGGCACGGCCGAGGCGGTGATGACCGCGCATCTCGTCGTCGCCGGCGGCCATCCGGGGAACGGCTTCCTGGGCGACGCGCAAACCCTGATGCACGACCGCTTCGGCATCGGCCACGTCACCATCCAGATCGAGCTCGACGCCGGCGCCGCCTGCGCCGATTGCGAGGCGGAATAGGGCCATTGGAAAGCGGGCCCTCTTTCTGGTAGCGCGGAGCCATGCCCACCACCTCCGCCGCCTCCGCGCGCGAGATATTGACCGGCCTGCACGAGGTCATGGCCTCGAAGGCGAGCGCGCAGGCGAAATTGAACAAGGTGGTGAAGATCATCGCCGACGCGATGGCGAGCGAGGTCTGCTCGATCTATCTGCTGCGCGACGGCCTGCTCGAACTCTACGCGACGGTCGGCCTCAACCAGAGCGCGGTCCACGTCACCAAGCTGGCTTTGGGCGAGGGGCTGGTCGGGACGATCGCGCGCGACGTCGCGGTGCTCAACCTCGCCGAAGCGGCGGGTCATCCCGAATTCGCCTACCGCCCCGAAACGGACGAGGAACTTTTCCATAGCTTCGCGGGTGTGCCGATCGTTCGAAAGGAGCGGGCGATCGGCGTGCTGGCCGTCCAGCATGCCGACCCAAGGGCTTATGACGAGATCGAAACCGAAGCGTTGCAGACGGTGGCGATGGTGCTCAGCGAGCTGATCGCCAATGCCGGTCTTGCCGACCGCGCCGTCCAGGCGACGGCGGAGGGGCGCGAGGCGGGCATGGCCCGGCTGATCGGCCTCAGGCTGGTCGTCGGCATGGCCAAGGGCCACGCCGTTTACCATCAGCCGCGCATCCTGATCGAGCATACCGTCGCCGAGGACGTCGAGGCCGAGCGCCACCGCGTCTATTCCGCCTTCGCCAAGATGCGCGAACAGATCGACGCGATGACGGGACAGGCCGAATTCGGCACCGCCGGCGAGCATCAGGAGGTGCTCGAGACCTACAAGATGTTCGCCTATGACGAAGGTTGGGCGCGGCGGATCAACGAGGCGATCGATTCGGGCCTCACCGCCGAGGCGGCGATCGAGCGCGTCCGCCAGCGCATGCAGCAGCGCATGCGCGAGATCGACGATGCCCTGCTCCAGGACCGGATGCACGATCTCGACGATCTGTCGAACCGGCTCCTCAGGATCGTCTCGGGCCAGCTCGGCACGGCCGCCCAGATGAGCCTGCCGCACGATGCGGTCCTGATCGCGCGCAATCTGGGCCCGGCCGAATTGCTCGAATATGACCGGCGCAAATTGAAGGGCGTGATCCTGGAGGAAGGATCGCTGACCGCGCACGTCATCATCGTCGCGCGGGCGATGGGGGTGCCGGTGGTCGGCCGCATTCGCGGCGTGCGCCAGCAGATCGCGGAGGGCGATCTCGTCCTGCTCGACGGCGGCGAAGCGGTCGCCTGGGCGCGGCCGACGACGGCGGTCGCCGAGGCGTTCGACACCAAGCTCACCGCCAGCCAGCGACTGCGCGCCCATTATGCCGCGCAGCGCAACCTGCCGCCGGTGACGAAGGACGGCACGCGGATCACCGTGATGGTCAATGCGGGGCTGCGCGACGATGTCGCCGCGCTCGATGTCACCGGCGCCGACGGCATCGGCCTGTTCCGCACCGAATTCCAGTTCCTCGTGTCGGCGACCCTGCCGCGCCGCGAGAGCCAGACCCGGCTCTACCGATCGGTGCTGGAGGGGGCGGGCGACAAGCCGGTCGTGTTCCGCACCGTCGATGTCGGCGGCGACAAGCAGCTTCCCTATCTCGACGGCCATGGCGAGAGCGAGGAGAATCCGGCGATGGGCTGGCGGGCGCTGCGGCTCGCGCTCGATCGCGGCGCGCTGATGAAGGCGCAGGCGCGCGCGCTGGTCGAGGCCGCCGCCGGGCGCGATCTCGACATCATGTTCCCGATGGTTTCCGAGCCGTGGGAGTTCGACGCCGCCAAGGCGCTGGTGGAAGCGCAGCGCGCCTGGCTCGTCGAGCGCAAGAAGATGACGCCGCGCGCGATCCGCTATGGCTGCATGCTGGAAGTGCCGGCGCTGGCCGAGACGCTCGACATCCTGCTGCCGAAGCTCGACTTCATCTCGATCGGCACCAACGATCTCACCCAGTTCCTGTTCGCCGCGGACCGCTCCAATCCGCGCCTCGCGGAACGCTATGATTGGCTGTCTCCGGCGATCCTGCGCTTCCTGCGGCGCGTCGTCGCGCAATGCGACGCGGCCGGGGTCCAGGTCGGCGTGTGCGGCGAGATGGGCGGCCGCACGCTGGAGGCGCTGGCGCTGATCGGCATCGGGCTCAGACGGCTTTCGATCACCCCGGCCGCGGTCGGGCCGGTCAAGGCGATGATCCGGTCGCTCGACGGCGCGGCAGCGGCGGCCGAGCTCGACCGGCTGCTCGCGGCGCCGCCGCCGGATCTGCGTCGCGCGCTCGCGGACTTCGCCGCGCGCGAGGGCATCGCGATCGCCTAGAAAATGGCGCCTGATCTTCTGCCGGAGACGAACTTTTCCGGCCCGGGCCTGTTGACAGGAGCGCCGCTCTGCGTGGAAGGAGCGGCCATAGCGGAGAGCGGATCGCATGACGGCAGATGACGGCCACGAGGAGTCGCCCGGGCCCGTGAGCATCGGCCAGCGCCTCGCGCGGGCGCGTGAAGCGGCGGGCCTGTCGCTCGCCGACGTCGCCAGCCAGACGCGAATCCCGATCCGTCACCTCCAGCATATCGAAGCCGAGGATTGGGACGCGCTGCCGGCGCCGACCTATGCCGTCGGCTTCGCCCGCTCTTATGCGAGCGCGATCGGCCTCGACGGCGCCGAGCTCGGCCGCGAATTGCGCCAGCAGATCGGCGGCGCGATCCGGCGCGCGCCGGCGCCCGAATATTATGAGCCGGCCGATCCGGCGCGGGTGCCGCCGCGCGCGCTGGCGATCGCCGCCGTGCTGATCGCGATCGCGCTGGTCGTCGGCTACGCGCTCTGGCGCGGTTCGCTCGGCGACGGCGCGGCGAGCGCGCCCTCTTCGCCGGCGGCCAACCTGCCGGTCCAGCAAGCCCCCGCGCGGGCGCCGCCGCCGGCCGCATCGCCAGCCGCGCTCGCCGGCCAGCCGGTCACGCTGACCGCGACCGACGAGGTCTGGCTGAAGATCACCGACGGGCCGACCGGGCCGTCGCTGTTCCAGGGCACGCTTCAGGCGGGGCAGACCTTCGCGGTGCCGGCAAATGCCCAGCATCCGATGCTCCGCACCGGCCGTCCGCAGGTGTTGCGCGCCAGCGTCGGCACGCGCGATCTCGGCATGCTCGACTCCGCCGAGCATACGGTCAGCAATGTCAGCCTGCGCGCCCAGGATATCGCCGCGCGATCCGCGCCGCCGCCGCCCGCCGCCGCCGCGCCCGCGGCGATCCCGCCCGCGCCGGGGGCCGCGCCGCTCGATTCGACCACCGGTCCCTAGCCCTTGCGTCGTGTCGGGGGTGGCGGGCCCAGCCCGCTTTTCCTAACATGCGCCACAGGCTGGTTCCCTTTGGGGTTTTTTGACATGCGTAATTTCCTGATCGCCTTCGCCCTTGCCGCCAGCGCCGCCACCGGCGCGCTCGCCCAAAACGGGCCGCAGCCGATCGAACGGCGAATCGGCCGGCTGGAGCAGGAGATGCGCGCGGTGCAGCGCCGCGTCTTCCCGAACGGATCGCCGCAGACCGTCGAGCCCGAAATCCGCCCGGTCGCGCCGCCCAATCCGGCGAACGACATATCGGGCGACGCGCTGGCGAGCCTTGCCGAGCGCGTGAATGCGCTCGAGGCGCAGTTGCGCGCGATCACCGGGCAGGTCGAGGAGCAGGGCCACCGCACCCGTCAGATCGAGGCGCAGCTCGCCCAGTTGCGCGGCGATCTCGGCGGCCGGCTCGACCGGCTCGAGCAGCAGAGCGCGCCGGCGGTGAGCCCGCCGTCTCCCGCCGTGGCGGCGCCGGAGCCCGCGGCGAGCGACGATGCCGATACGCCTTCGGGCGGGGCGACCGATCCGGCCGAGGAGGCCTATAATGCCGGCTACCGGCTGTGGGCGGCGCACAATTATGCCGACGCGCAGCGCGCGCTCAACACAGCGGCGACCCGCTATCCAAGCAGCCGCTGGACGAGCTGGATGCGGAACCTTCAGGGCCGCGCCTATCTCGACGACGACAAGCCGGCGACCGCGGCGCGGATCTTCCTCGACAATTACCAGAACAATGCGCGCGGCGAGCGCGCCGCCGACAGCCTCTATTTCCTCGGCACCGCGCTGACCCGGCTCAACCGCCGCCCGGAGGCGTGCCGGGTCTATGAGGAGCTGGCGCAGGTCTATCCGAACATGCGCGACTATATCAGCAGCCGGCTCGCCCAGGCGCGCACCGATGCGCGCTGCTCTTCGGGCGGCGGCGGCCGCTGAGCGGTTTTCATATGCGGCGGCGAGGCTGTAAACGGGCGCCATGCCCGATCCCGATCTCGTCCGCCGCTTCGCCGCCGATCTCGAGGCGCTGACCGGCCCAAGCGGGCGGATCGGCATCGCCGTGTCGGGCGGGCCGGACAGCCTCGCGCTGCTGCTGCTCGCCGCCGCGGCGCGGCCGGACACGATCGAGGCGGCGACCGTCGATCATGGTCTTCGCCCTGAAAGCGCGGGCGAGGCGCGGTTCGTCGCCGGTATCTGCGCGACGCGCGGCATTCCCCACGCGATCCTGACGCCCGAGGCGCCGATCTCGGGCAATCTCCAGTCGGCCGCGCGCGCGGCGCGCTATGCCTTGCTCGAAAGCTGGCGGGCGGCGCGGGGCCTCGATTGGGTGCTGACCGCACACCATGCCGACGACCAGGCCGAAACCCTGCTGATGCGGCTCAACCGGGGCGCCGGGATCGCCGGCCTTTCCGGCGTGCGCGCGGCGAACCAGCGGGTAGCGCGGCCGCTGCTCGGCTGGCGCCGCGCCGCGCTCGGCGCGATCGTCGATGCGGCCGGGCTCACCGCCATCGACGATGCGAGCAATGCCGATCCGCGTTTCGATCGCGCCCGGCTGCGCGCGCGCCTCGCCGAGGCCGACTGGATCGATCCGGTCGCGATGGCGCACAGCGCCCGCGTTCTCGCCGATGCCGATCGGGCGCTCGATTGGTCGACGGCGCGGCTCTGGGACGATCGGGCGCGGAGCGAGGCGGAGACATGCGTGGTGGACATCGCCGGCCTGCCGGGCGAGCTGGCGCGGCGGCTCGTGCTGCGCGCGCTGAGGCAGATCGCGCCGGATGCCGCGCCGCGCGGCGAGGAGGTCGCGCGGTTCATCGCCGCGCTCGAGGCCGGCGAATCGGCGACGCTCGCCGGCGTGAAGGCGCGGGGCAGCGGCGATCGCTGGCGCTTCGCCGCAGCCCCGCCGCGCCGTTCCGGGCGATGATTGCGCGATCGTAACGGCTTGGCCGCCGCGCCTGGGCCGCGCGATTCGACGCTAGGGGATTTTACGGTATAGATGGCGTCAACCGCCACGGAGGGCGGCGCGGGGAAGGTGGGGATGGCGTTCGCGCTGGACGATCAGCCGGTCAATACGGCGGCGGATCCGCTGGCGGCGCGGCTGGCATTGAGCTGGCTCGATCGCGACGCGGTCCCGCGGCTGATCTGCACGCAGGATGGCGCGCTGCTGTGGACCAATGAGGTCGGGCAGGATGCCCTGATCGGCGGCGGCGCGCTCGAATTGCGCGACGGCCTCCTCCAGGCGAGCGATCGCGCCGGCCAATATCTGTTCGCCCGCTTCATCGCCGATCTCGGCCCCTTGCCCGGCTCGGTCGCGCTGCCCGCGCCCGATGGCGACGGCCACTTGCTGCTGCGCGGCCGGCAGATCGGCGGCGACCGGGGGACGCGCTATCTCGGGCTCGGCTTCCATCCGACGGGCAGCGGCTTTCGCGCCGTCTATGCCGATCTCGACAAGGTCTATCAGCTCACCCCGGCCGAATATCGCGTGCTTGGCGAGATGATCGACGGCCGCACCGCCGATGCGATCGCGCGGCTCATGAAATTGTCGATCGAGACGGTGCGCTCGCACATCCGGCACATCTACGCCAAGATGCGGGTCTCATCGCGCGAGGAATTGTTCAGCAAGATCAGCCCGTTCCGCCTCTAGAGGGGAAGGCCGAGGTCCGGGCGGCGACGCGGGAGCTGGTTGGAGACGGCTCGTCGCGGTCGCCCGCCCGGTACGAAATGGGGAAGAGACCCGTTCCGTGACTCCCACCTAAGCCACTGGATTCGCGCCTTCAACCTGCGGAAACTGCGGTATCGGAAAGCCGGCTTAAGCGCCGCGCGCCAGCCGCGCCGCGATTCCGGCGACGTGACGGCCCTGATAGCGCGCGCCGGCGAGCTCGTTGCCGCTCGGCTGGCGCGATCCGTCGGGACCGGTGATCGTGCTGGCGCCATAAGGCGTGCCGCCGCTGATCTCGCCCATCTCGGTGTTGCCGGCGAAGGAATAAGGCAGGCCGACGATGATCATGCCGTGATGCATGAGGGTGAGGTGGATCGAGGTCAGCGTCGTCTCCTGGCCGCCATGCTGGCTGGCGGTCGAGGTGAAGGCGCTGCCGACCTTGCCGACCAGCGCGCCCCTGGTCCAGAGCGGCCCGGTCTGGTCGAGGAAGTTGCGCATCTGCGCGGCCATGTTGCCGAAGCGGGTCGGCGCGCCGACGATGATCGCGTCGTAATCGCCGAGCTCGTTAGGATCGGCGAAAGGCGCGTCCTGATCGATCTTCACGCCCGATGCGCGGCAGACCTCCTCGGGCACCAGTTCGTGGACGCGCTTGACGGCTACCTCCGCGCCCGCGACCTCGGCGGCGCCTTCGGCCACCGCCCGCGCCATCGTCTCGATATGGCCGTAGCTCGAATAATAAAGGACGAGGATGCGCGGCACGACGGACTCCCTTGCGACTTAGAGCGGGTTTCGATTGGATTGAATCGAAACCCGCTCTTTTATCTTTTGTCTTCAGCATTTCCCGAGTCGTCAGGCGATGCCGCCTGACTTGAAAATGCTCTAGAAGCGATATTGCAGCTCGAGCCCATAACGCCGCGGCCGCGCCTTGAACACGAAGCCGCCCGGCGAGAATTCGGCATTGTATCTTTCGTTGAACAGATTCTCGGCAAAGGCGGTGATCGACCAGGCCTGGCCCTCGAAGCCGAGCCGCGTATCGACCAGGTCGACAGGCCGGCGCACGGTCGAGTTCTGGACGTCCCACCAGGTCCGTCCGGTGCGGCGATAATCGACGCGGGCGAGGAGGCCGATACCGGGAACGACATCGTGCCGATATTGCGCGCCGAGATTGAGCGTGTAGCGCGAGATCAGCGGATCCTCGTTGCCGATGATCGCCGGATCGGGGAATTCCTTGATCTCGCTGTTGGTGTAGCCGAACGCCGCGTTGAGCTGGAGGCCGGTGAACGGCCGCGCCGTCATCTCCAGCTCGAAGCCGTTGATCCGCGAGCGCGGCACGTTGCCGAGATTCTGGGTCGAGTTCGCCGCCAGGAAGACGAAGAAATAGGAGTTCTTCGACTCGGTCGTATAGGCGCTCGCGGTGAAGCTCAGCTTGCGGTCGAGCCACTGGGTGCGGATGCCGGCCTCGAACGTGTCGGCGGTCTCGGCCTCGAAGGTGTCGGCGACGCCGACGATGCCGTTGGCGAGCGCGACGCCGCCGACGCCGGTCTGGTTGAAGCCGCCGCTGCGGAAACCGCGGCTCCAGCCGCCGTAGAGCGTGACATTGTCGCTCGGTTCGTAGGTCAGCGTGATCTTCGGCTGCCAATCGCTGAAATTCACCGAGCGGACCTCGCCGGTGGTGCCGTCGGGCAGGCCGGGCGCGTTCATGAATTGCGGCGGCGTCAGCGTCGTGTTGCGGCGATGGTCGTGGTCGTAGCGAAGGCCGGCGTCGATGCGGACCTGGTCGGTGATGTCATACGAAACGTCGGCGAAGGCGGCCCAGGCGAAATTGTGCTGGCCGTCGGACAGGAAGCTGAATTGCGGATTGAGCGGGTTGGTGCTCGGCTCGCGGAAGACCGGAAAGACGCCCGCGCCGGTGTCGATCATGTTGCCGGTCGAGATGAAGCGATTGGTCTGGATGCCGTAAACGCCGAAAATGTAGCGGAACGGCCGGTCCTCGGGCGAAGTGAAGCGCAGCTCCTGGCTGATGGAGCGGGTGTCGAGGAACTGGCTCTGGTTGAGATCGAAGCCGAAGATCGAATTGAAGAAGGATTCGGGGATCGGCAGGAAATCGAAGGCGTCGCCGGTCAGGATTTCCTCGAGCGAATCGTAGGAGGTGACCGAACTGATCGTACCGCCACCGGTGTCATAGGTCAGGCGCAGTGAGACATTGTCGATGTCGCGGTTGTTCTCGCCGGCATTGTTGACCCGGATCGGCAGGCTGGTGTCGTTCACGTCGGCGACGATGTTGAAATAGAGCGCCTGGGTGCGAAGATGATCGGTCGAGACGCGCAGGTCCGCGGTGAAGTTGCTGGTCGGCGTCCACAGCAAGGTGCCGCGCAGCGACAGATCCTTCACCGGATCCGCATCCTCGTTGAGGAAGGCGTTCCTGAGGAAGCCGTTGGTGTCGTACCAGGAGCCGGCAAGGCGGAAACGCAGCGTATCGGAGAGCGGGCCGCTGACGCCGCCGCGCAGCCAGTAGCCGAAGCCGTTGTCGATGCCGGCGCGGACATTGCCCTCGAAATGGTCGGAGGGCTGGCGGGTGCGGATCACGATCGCGCCGCCGATCGCGTTGCGGCCGTAAAGCGCGCCCTGCGGCCCCTTCAGCACCTCGATCTGGTCGATGTCGAAGAGTTCCTGGTTGAACGCGGCGGGATTGGCCTGCTGGACGCCATCGATGACGACCGCGACCGACGGCTCGGAATTGCGCGCCTGGGTGATGCCGCGGATGATGACGAAAGCGTTGCCGGCGTTCTGGGTCTCGACCAGGTTCACGTTGGCGGTGAGGTTGATGAAGTCGGCGGGCCGCTCGATCCCGGCCGCCTCGATCGTGTCGCGGGTGAAGGCCGTGATCGCCGCCGGCACGTCCTGGAGATTTTCGGACCGGCGCAGCGCGGTGACGACGATCTCGCCATCGTTGCGGCTTTCCTGCGGCGCCGGGACCGGGGTCGCCCCGCCGTCCTGCGGCGCGGTGCCGTCAGATGCGACGGCGGCATTGTCCTGCGCGGCGGCCGGCGCCGCCCATGCGAGGCTCGCGATCAATGAACCGCCGGCCAGATAAACGAAGCGTCGGGCTGCCCTCTTCATGCTGTGCTTCCCCCACTCTCTTGTCGCGGACACCTCGTCACGCCGCGCGGCGCATGGATGCCATTATGGTGAAGGGGTATGAACTTCGATTATCGAAGTCAAGTTCGCATTCCGAAAAATAGATGCGGACACGAAAAGGGTCCCGCTACATGGTCAATGCTCGCGGCGGTCCGGCTGTCAGGGGTGCAAAGCGTGGGAGAGGAACGGCCAGCGCCGCAGCGAATCCTCGATCTCGCGCGCGGCAGTGCGGAGCAGCGGCACGCGGGTGCGCGCCAGCTCGTCGCGCGAGACCCGGGTGGTCGAGGTCGAGCAATTGATCGCGGCGGCGACCTGCCGGTCGCGATCGAACACCGGGACGGCGACCGAGACGATGCCGTAGTCGAGCTCGTCCTGCGCGCTCGCAAAGCCTTCGGTGCGGATCTGCTTGAAAACGGCCCGCAGCCGTTCGGGATCGGTGACGCTGTTCTCGGTCAGGCGATTGAGCTCGGCGCTGGCGAGATAGTCGTCGATCGCCGCCTCGCCCTGGAAGGCGAGGAGCACCTTGCCCAATGAGGTCGCGTAAGCCGGGAAGCGCGTGCCGACGCTGGCGCCGAGGCGGATGCGCCGGTTGGTCGAGACATGGGCGAGATAGAGGATGTCATGACCGGAGAGGACCGCCATGGAGGAGCTGTCGCCGGTCTCGTCGCGGACCGCCTGGAGATGCGGACCCGCCACCTCTTCGATGTTCATCGAGGCGAGGAAAGCGGAGCCGAAGACCAGCACTTCGGGCCTCAGGAGGAATCGCCGGCCATGCTGCGCGACATAGCCCAGATGGACGAGCGTCTTGAGGCAGCGGCGCGCGACCGCCGGGTTGAGCCCGGTCGCGGCAGCCACTTCGGAAAGCTGCATCTCGGGCCGGCTCTGGTTGAAGGCGCGCAGCACCGAAAGCCCGCGCTCGAGCGTCGAGAGATATTCGGAATCCTGCCGTTTCGTCGGTTGCGGCGCCAATCAAGCCCCCTCGTTCTCGCGCCGCTATAGACCGGGCGCGCTGCCCAAGGCCAGACGCGCCTATTCGGCCGCCTGATCGGCGGACCGGGGGCCGAGCACAGTCTCATTATCGGCGCCGAGCACCGGCGGCGCCGTCACTGTGTCGGCGCGCCCGCCGTCGAAAGAGACCGGGTTGCGGATGGTGCGGAAGCGGCCCGCCGGCCCGTCGGCGCCGATTTCGATCCCGAGATGGCGGACCTGATCGGTGGCAAGCACCTCCCGCGAGGAATAGACCGGCGAGGAAGGGACTTCGTGGGCGCGCAGCGTCTCGCGCCATTCCTCGCGCGGGCGGGTGGCGAAGATCGGCGCGAGATAGTCGACGACGGCGTCGTAATTGGCGATCCGCGCATTGCGATCGGCGAACTGGGGCAGGCCCAGCATGTCCGGCCGGCCCACCGCTTCGGCGAGTGATTCCCAGAATTTCGCCGGCGACGACATGTGGAGCGCGATCCAGCCGCCGTCGGCGCACTGAAAGACGTAGGACTGCGAGACGTTGGGCCGGCTGTACGGGCCCATCACCTGATCGGCCGAGAAATAATGGGTGAAATCGTCGAGATTGAAATGGCACATCGCCTCGAGCATCGAGACCTCGACGAGGCGGCCCTTGCCGGTGCGCTCGCGCTCGTGGAGCGCGCCGAGCGCGCCATAAGCGGCGTAGAAGCCGGTGATCGAATCGGCGATGGCGGGGCCGACGACGCGCGGGTGCTCCGGATTGACGAGCAGGCGAAGGAAGCCGCTCGCCGCCTGGGCGACGGTGTCGAAGGCCGGCCGATCCCTATCCGGCCCGGTCTGGCCGAAGCCGGAAATGGCGACATAGATGAGCCGCGGGTTCAGCGCCCGCAGTCGCGCCGCATCGACGCCGAGCCGTTCGGCGACGCCGGGGCGGAAATTCTGGATGAAGATGTCGGCATCCGCGACCAGCCGGTCGAGCGCCGCCAGATCATCGGGCTGCCTGGTGTTGAGCGTGACGCTCTTCTTGTTGCGGTTGTAGGTCTGGAAATGCGGCGAATAGAGACCGCCCTTGAAGGCCCGGAAGGGATCGCCGCCTTCGGGATGCTCGATCTTGATCACCTCGGCGCCGAGATCGGCGAGCAACATCCCGGCCGACGGACCGGTGATGAACGTCCCCATTTCGAGCACCCGGATGTCGCCGAGAACCTTCGCCATCTCGTCTCTCCCGCCCGCGCGACGGCGCAGGCTCAACTGATGCGCGAGGCATTGGCCCAAGCCCGGCGCTTGCTTGTCCCTATAGGAAAATTCGGATATCGAAAACAACTTCGAAATGCGAAGGGTTGTTCGCATGGGTGCGGCGCGTTAGGCGCGGGACGATCTTAGCGATGGATGGGCGATGCGGATAGGCAAGCAGGACGAGCGGTTCAGCGCGATCTCCACCTCGACGCCGGAGGCGATCACGGTGCGCGGCAAGGATCTGTGCCGCGACGTGATCGGGAGGACCGACTTCACCTCATGGTTCTGGTTCCTGGTGACCGGCGCCGAGCCGAGCGAAACCCAGAAATTCTTCGCCGATGCGGTGCTGACCGCGATCGCGGAGCACGGCCTGGTGCCGAGCGTGATCGCGGCGCGGATGACCTATGCGGCGGCGCCGGAAGCGTTCCAGGGCGCGGTCGCGGCGGGACTCCTGGGCTGCGGCTCGGTCGTGCTCGGCAGCGCCGAGGCGGCGGGGCGCTTCCTCGCCGGGCTGGTTGAAAGCGGCGAGGCGCCGGCCGACGCGCTGGCGCGGCTGCGGGCGGACAGGCAGGCGATCCCCGGCTTCGGCCATCCACTCCACGCCGGTGGTGATCCGCGCGCCAATCTGCTGCTGAAACTCGCCGACGAGAAAGGCGCGTCCGGGCCGCACATCGCGGCGCTTCGGGCCGTTGGGGACGCGATTCCGGGCGTGCTCGGCCGGCCGCTGCCGGTCAACGTCAACGGCGCGATCCCCGCGGTGATGCTCGATGTCGGCTTCCCGCTCGCCGCGCTCAAGGGCATTTCGCTGCTCGCCCGCACCGCCGGGCTGATCGGTCATCTCCAGGAGGAGAGCGAGCGGCCGATCGGCTTCATCCTTTCGGGCGAGGCCGCCAGGGCGATCGACTATGACGGCCCGGAGGGCTGATTTTTCGACAGAAGGACCAGGAATGACCAAGTTGCTGCCGACCTCGCTCGTCGGATCCTATCCCCAGCCCGACTGGCTGATCGACCGCGCGAAGCTCGCCGGGCGCTTTCCGCCGCGGGTGCGCGCGAAGGAACTGTGGCGGGTCGCGCCGGAATGGCTCGAACAGGCGATGGATGACGCCACCCTGCTCGCGATCCGCGACCAGGAGCGGGCCGGGCTCGACATCGTCACCGATGGCGAGATGCGCCGGGAAAGCTATTCGAACCGGTTCGCGACCGCATTGGACGGCGTCGATCTCGACAATCCGGGAATCGCGCTCGATCGTTCCGGTGAGCCCAATCCGGTGCCGCGCGTGACCGGGAAAATCTCGCGCCGCCATGCCGTCGAGGCGCGCGACGTTCGGTTCCTGCGCGCGAATACCGACCGGACGATCAAGATCACCGTGCCGGGCCCCTTCACCATGTCGCAGCAGGCGCAGAACGATTTCTATGCCGACGAGGGCGAGATGGCGCAGGATTATGCGCGCGCGGTCAACGCCGAAATCCGCGATCTCTTCGCCGCCGGCGCCGACATCGTCCAGATCGATGAACCCTATATGCAGGCCCGGCCCGAGAAAGCGCGCGCGATCGGGCTCGATGCGCTCAGGACCGCGCTCGACGGGATCGAAGGCCGCACCGCGCTCCACATCTGCTTCGGCTATGCCGCTATCATCCACGCCCGACCGGAGGGCTATAATTTCCTGCCCGAGCTCGCCGACACGCCGATCCGCGAAATCTCGATCGAGACGGCGCAGTCCAACCTCGACTGTTCCATCCTCGAGAGCCTCGACGGCAAGACGATCATTCTCGGCGTGCTCGATCTTTCGACGCACGAGATCGAGACGGCGGAAACGGTTGCCGCGCGCATCCGCCGCGCGCTGCCGCATGTCGCGCCGGAGCGGGTGATTATCGCCCCGGATTGCGGCCTCAAATATCTTCCGCGCGATGTCGCCTTCGGCAAGATGAAGGCGATGGCCGACGGCGCCGCGATCGTCCGGGCGGAGCTGAGCTAGCGATTTCGATATGCGAAGAAATCTTCGCAAAACGAATTGCTGCTTATCCAGGCCTATGTTAGGTTCGCCACGAGAGGTGCGGGCGGAGCCGACTCCACGCCCGCGACAGACGAGAGGATGGCCGAGATGAGCAAGCTTCCGACGCGCCTTCACCATACCGCTTATGTGACCAAGGATCTCGAGGCGACGCGCAAATTCTACGAGGAGGTGATCGGCCTGCCGCTGGTCGCGACCTGGTGCGAGAAGGACGAACTGTTCGGCGCCGAGCGGGTCTATGCCCATTGCTTCTTCGGCCTCGGCGACGGCAGCGCGCTCGCTTTCTTCCAGTTCGCCCATGCCGGCGATCAGGCGCTGTTCGATCCGCCGCTGCCGCCCTCGCCGTTCCGCCACATCGCATTGAACGTCGAGCCCGCGACCCAGGCCGAGATCGAGGCCCGCATCGCCGCCGCCGGCTATAAGGAACCGGACACCTTCATCCTCGAGCACGGCTATTGCCGCTCGCTCTACATCAATGATCCCAACGGCATGATCCTGGAGTTCACCGTCGATGCGCCGGAGGCCGATCGGATCAACGCCGATCGCCTGAAGGACGCGCATAGCGAGCTCGCGCGCTGGCTGGCGGGCAATCATGACACCAACAACACGTATCGCCACGAGGACGAGCACGCCTGACGCGCCGGCGATGCTGCGCGCCCCGAACATCCTCGACGTCGCCGTGCCGGGCGGCGCGGTCGCGGTTGAATGGGCCGGCGAAGGCATGCCGATCCTGCTGCTGCACGGCTGGGCGCTCGATCGCCGGGTCTGGGCACCGCAGATGGAGGGGCTCGCCGATCGCTTCCGGCTGATCGCGATCGACCGGCGCGGCTTCGGCCGATCGAGCGCGCCGCCGGGCCTCGCGGCCGAGACCGGCGACGTGCTGACCGTGATGATGGCGCTCGGCATCGACAAGGCGGTGATCGCCGGCATGTCGCAGGGCGGCCGCGTCGCCCTGCGTTTCGCCGTCACCCATCCCGACCGCGTCGCCGGCCTGATCCTCCAGGGCGCGCCGCTGGACGGCTTCGCGCCGGCGCCGCGTCGCGAGGATTCGATTCCACTGACCAGCTATGCGGCGCTCGTCCGCGAGGGCCGGCTGGAGCGGATGAGGGAGCTGTGGCGCGGCCATGCCCTGATGCGCGCGGCCGCTCCCGACGCGCGCGCACGGATCGAGGCGTTGGTCGCCGGCTATCAGGGACGCGACCTGCTCAATCCGGGCCCCGATTCGGTGGCCTCGCTCGCCGAGGCGCTGGAGGACGTCTATGCGCCGGCGCTGGTCGTGACGGGCGAGCACGACACGCCGTGGCGCCAGCTCGTCGGCGACGCGCTCGCCTACGGCCTGCCGCACAGCCATCGCGCCCGCATCGCCGGCGCCGATCACCTGTGCAACGTGACTCATCCCGACGCCTATAACGACCTCGCCGCCGCCTTCGTCGGCCGCATCGCCGAAAAGCCGGCGGATCGCGTCTGGCGGCTTTAGGCGGAGCCAATTTCCTCTCTTCGCGTCTTCGCGCCTTCGCGTGAAAAAGCAGAATTGGTTCACGCGAAGGCGCGAACGAAGATAAGGAGGTTGGGAGTCCGGCTTTCGCCGGACGAAGGAAGCCTACCAATAGCGCCCTGTCGCGATCTCGGCGCCCTGAGCGAGCGCGGCGAGCTTGGCCCAGACGATGTCGGGGTCGAGCCCGCCGCTGCCGACATGGATCGAAAAGCCGCAGTCGACGCCGCCCATCACCCGCTCGCGCCCGACCAGATCGGCATAGCGGCCGATCCGCTGCGCGATCAGCTCGGGATGTTCGATATAGGTCGATTGCGGTTCGATCAGGCCGGGGCAGAGGATCTTGCCCTCGGGCACGCCGGTTTCCCCGAACAGTGCATATTCGTGGGCGTGGCGCGGATTGGCGGCCTCGAAAAGGACGGTCGCCGGCTTGGCGGTCCAGACCAGATCGATGATGTCGGCCAGCGGCACATCGCAATGATGCGGGCCCGGATAATTGCCCCAGCACAGGTGCATCCTGAGCCGCTCCGCCGGGATGTTCGCCAGCGCATGGTTGAGCGCCTCGATATGGAGGCCGATCCGCTTGCGGAACTCGGTGACGTCGAGCGCGGCATATTGGACGTGCCGGCCCATGGCGAGATCGGGGCAATCGATCTGGAGATCCAGGCCGGCATCCGCGATCGCCTCATATTCATGGCGCAGCGCGTCGGCGAGCGCGAACAGATAGGCCTCCTGGCCGGCATAATAATCGTTGGGGAAGAACAGCGAGGCGGTGCCCGGCGAGACCGCGCTCATGAAGGCCGGCCGCTCCCCCGCAATTCCGACGAGCCGCTCCGCATCGCGGCGCGGGGCCTCCATGTCCTTGACCGTGATCGGCGCGGTGCAGGCCGGCGCCTTGCGCCGCGACCGACCGGAATCGGCGAAGACCTTTGCCTTGGCGCCCGGAAATTCGTCGAGGTCGCGGAAACTGTAGCTGCCCGCTTCGCCGCCGAAGCCGTCGAGCCGGTCCTTGATGTAGGTGGCGTAGGACGGCTTCGACATCTCGCCGTCGCCGACCACATCGATCCCGGCCTCGATCTGGCGCGCGACCATCAGCCGTACCGCGGCGTCGATCTCGGCCTCGAGCGCGTCGGGCGCGACCGGCACACCCTCCTGCGCCGCGAACATCATCCGCATCAGACTTTCGGGCCTGGGCAGGCTGCCGGTATGCGTCGTCAGGAAGCGATCCGCCACCATCCTGCTCTCCCCCTTCGCGTCGCGGGTTCGCCCGCCGTGGCCGGGACGCTAAAAAGCCTTACGCGGAAGTCAAGCGCGCGCGGCGAGCAAAATGAGACGGTTAGATCGACTTGCTGCTATCCGTTGACGATCGTTCCGCCGTTGGGATGCGGAACCCGGATCATTTGACGATGACGAGCTGCACCGCGCCCGTGCGCCGGCTGACCATGGTGGTCACGTCTCCCCCGGCGCGCGCCAGGGTGAGATCCATTTCGCCGTCGCCGACCGCGAGCCCGTCCAGCGACAGCGACTGAAGGAAACCGGGCAGCCTTGGATCCATCAGGCGCACCTGCGCCCCGTCATGGTCGAGATGGAGTCCGGTTGCCGCCCCGACCAGCGCGAACGGCGCCGCCGCCGCCCAGGCCTGGGGCGAGCAGGCGACCGGATAGGAGGTCGGCCCGCGCTTGCGCCGCCGCGAAAAGCCGCAGAACAGCTCCGGCAGGCGGTGCAGCTCGTCATAGGTGGCGGCGTCGAACAGCCCTTCGAAGATTCGGAGCGCCTCGTCCTGATGGCCGTAGCGCGCCAGGCCCATGGCGATCATGGCATTGTCGTGCGGCCAGACCGATCCGTTGTGATAGGACATCGGGTTGTAGCGCGCCTCGCCCTGGGCGATCGTGCGCACGCCCCAGCCGCTGAAGAACCGCTTGCCGGTGAGCATACGCGCCAGCGATGCCGCCCGCTCGGGGCTGGCGATGCCGGCGAAGAGCGCGTGGCCGGCGTTGGAGGAAAGCACCCGGCAGGGCTGCTTGGCGCCGTCGAGCGCGAGCGCGTAGCAGCCGAGGTCGGCGAGCCAGAAGCGGTCCTCGAAACGCTGGCGCAGCGTCTCCGCCTCGCGGTCCAGCGTCAGCGCCAGCATGTCCTCGCCGAGCGCGCGGGCCATCGCCGCCGCGCCGGCCTTGGCGGCGAAGACATAAGCCTGGACCTCGCAGAGCGCGATCGGGCCTTCGGCGGCGCGGCCGTCTGCGTGAAAGATCGAATCGAAACTGTCCTTCCAGCCCTGGTTGGCGAGGCCTTTGTCGGTCATCCGGGCATATTCGACGAAGCCGTCGCCATCGGGATCGCCGGCGCCGTCGATCCAGCCCAATGCCGCCTTGATGTTCGGCCAGATCGCGCGGATCGTGTCGAGATCGCCCGATCGGGCGAAATATTGCCCGGCGAGCATGACGAACAGCGGCGTCGCATCGACGCTGCCATAATAGCGGCGGAACGGCACCTCGCCGAGCCGCGCCATCTCGCCGTCGCGCATCTCGTGGATGATCTTGCCGGGCGCGCTGTCGGCCGCCTCGTCGGTCTCGGTCGCCTGGGTCCGGGCGAGCGTGACGAGCACGCCCTTGGCAAGCCCGGGCGCGGCCCAGAGCAATTCCATCGCGGTGATGATCCCGTCGCGGCCGAAGATGGTGCTGTACCAGGGGATGCCGGCATAGGGATAAGGGCCGTAGGGCGTGTCGGTCACCAGCATGTCGATGTCGGCGGCGGCGCGGTCGATCACCGTATCGAACAATTCGCTGCTGCTGGCGATGCTCGCGCGGCCGCGCGCGCGATGGCCGTGGATCCGCCTGACCGCGCGATAGGCGGACAGCATGTGCGGCGGCTCCGACGCCGCCTCGTCCTGCGTGCAGCGGGTCTTGACGATCAGATTGAAGCGCGCCTGTGAATCGAGGTCCATCTCCCAGCGCGCGTGATGCTCGCCGATCCGGTCCGGCGGGGGATCGAAGTGAAGCGTGGTCGCGCGCGCGATGCCGTCGAGCCCCGCATAATCGAAGCGCACGCCGCGCGCGTCGACGACGGCGGCCGAGAGCGCGCCGCGCCGCGCCCGCCGTTCGCCGCGCACCTCGAACAGGTCCGCGAAATCGGCGTCGAAGGCGAGATCGAGCGGCATCGTCCGCCCGACCGGGCTGAAGGTCCGCACCGAGATCCGCTCGTAGCAGGCGGTGTCGCACAGGAACTTGACCCGCGCGGCGTGGATCGCGTCGCGCTGCAGCCAGACCTTGCCGTCCGCATCGTGGAAATCGGCATTGGCGAGATCGACGACGAGCGCGCCATTGTCGTCGAGCAGCACCGAGCCGAGCAGCAGCGGCGCCATCCCGCCGATCCGGAGCACCAGGCCGGACAGGAAGCGCGTGTCCCGGTAATAGAGTCCGTCCGGCGAATCGCCGCCGCCAAGGCAGTCGCCTTTCTGGTCGAACACGCCGAACAGATCGTCGTGCTTGAGCGTCCGTAGCGTCCGATCGACGAGCGATTTGGTCGCCTCGATATGATAGCTTTCCGGAGCGCCGGCCGCGCCGGCCCAGTGCGAGGCGGAGGCGATCTCGTTCATGCCGTTCAAGCGGCCACGGTCAGCTTGTCTCCGAACAAGGCGGGGCGGCCCGCCGCGAGTATTCCCTCATAGAGGCGCAGATAATCGCGCGCCATGCGCGTGGCGGTGAAGCGTTCGTCGAACGCGGCGCGCACGTCCGCGCGCGCCAGCCGCGCCGCGAGCGGCACCGCTGCCACCGCTTCGGCGACGCTTTCGACCAGGAAGCCGTTGCGGCCCTGCTCGATCACTTCGGGGGTCGCGCCGTTGCGCCAGGCGATCACCGGCGTGCCCGCCGCCATCGCCTCGATCATCACCAGCCCGAACGGCTCGGGCCAGTCGATCGGGAAGAGCAAGGCGCGCGCGCCGCCAAGGAAGGCGGGCTTTTCGGCATCGCCGATCTCGCCGATATATTCGACCAGCGGATCGTCGAGCAAAGGCGCGATCCGCTCGGCGAAATAAATGCGGTCGGCGCGGTCGACCTTGGCCGCGATCTTGAGCTTCATCCCCGCGCGCCGGGCGATCTCGATCGCGCGGTCCGGCCGCTTTTCGGGGGAGATCCGGCCGATGAAGGCGAGATAATCGCCCCCCGCCGGATCGAACGGGATCAGTCCGGCGGGCAGGCCGTGGTGCACAATGCCGGCGAAATTGGCCCAGGCGATCGGCAGCCGCTGATGATCGGAGATCGAAACCAGCCGCATCTCCGGAAAGGCGCGGTAGGCGGGGTGGAAATCGGGCAGATCCTGGCGCCCGTGCAGGGTCGTCAGGCATTTGCCGGCAAGATGGCGGAAAGCGGGGAAATGCAGGAAATCGATGTGGAAGTGCAGGAAATCGAATTCGTGCGCCTGGCCGAGCACCCGATCCGCCATCGCGATCAGGCTGGCGAGATGATCGTTGATGCCGGCGAGCCTGAGGCCGGTCGGGGCGCATGGCACGAGCCGGGCCGAGGTGAGCGAATCGCCGCTCGCGAACAAGGTGACGTCGTGGCCGAGATCGACGAGAGCTTCGGTCAGCCACCAGATGACCCGCTCGGTGCCGCCATAGAGCTTGGGCGGGACCGCCTCGGCAAGCGGCGCGATCTGGGCGATACGCACGGGCGTCTCCTTCGGGTTGTGCAGTGCAAAACGCCGGGCCGGCATGCCCTGTTCCGCGTTGAGGGGTTTTGAAATCCGCATGGCGGCGCGGGCTTGGCAATTTTCCGAACGGGACATTATTGTCCGGATCGGGAAAGCGCCGCCGCGCCGAAACCGCGGCCATGCGCGTCAGGAAAAGAGGGGCGGATCATGCGGAAATTGGGATCTTTGCTGGTCATTGGCGGGGCCGCCTGCGCGACGGCGGCGATCGCCGCGCCCGCCGACGATGCGGCGCGGGTCGAGCGCGTGCTTCGCGCGACGCCGGTCATCGACGGGCATAACGACCTGGCGTGGGAGATACGCGAGGCCTATCGCAACTGGCGCGATCCGCTCGATCTGGAAGCGGACACGGCGCGGCTGGCGCATCCGTTGCAGACCGATCTCGCGCGGCTGCGGCGCGGGCATGTCGGCGGGCAATTCTGGTCGGTCTGGATCCCGGCGACGCTGCATGGCCCCGAGGCGATACAGACGACGATCGAGCAGATCGACGTCGTCCACCGCCTGGTCGCGCGCTATCCGGCGGACCTTGAGCTTGCTCTCACCGCGGCCGACATCCGCCGGATCGAGCATGACGGGCGGATCGCCTCGCTGATCGGCGTCGAGGGCGGGCACCAGATCGGGAATTCGCCGGCGGCGCTCCGCGCCTTCTACGCGCTCGGCGCGCGCTACATGACGCTGACCCATTCGCTGAACAACGATTTCGCCGATTCGGCGACCGACGACCCTGTCCATCACGGCCTGACCCCGTTCGGCCGCGCCATCGTCCAAGAGATGAACCGGCTGGGCATGATGGTGGATCTCAGCCATGTGTCCGCCGAAACGATGCGACAGGCGATCGCGGTCAGCCGGGCGCCGGTGATCTTCTCGCATTCCAGCGCGCGCGCCATCGTCGATCATCCGCGCGACGTGCCGGATGACGTGCTTCGCCTGCTGCCGGCCAATGGCGGCGTGGTGATGGTGAATTTCTATCCCGGGTTCGTTTCGGAACCCTATCGTCGCCACGCGGCCGATCGCGACGCGGAGGATGCCCGGCTGAAGAGCCTCCATCCCGGCGATCCCCGGCGCCGCGCGGCGGCGCTCGCGGCCTGGGACGCGGCGCATCCCGAACCCGCGGCGAGCGTTTCGGACGTCGCCGACCATGTCGTGCATATCCGGGAGATCGCCGGGATCGATCATGTCGGCATCGGCGCCGATTTCGACGGGATGGGCGGCGCGCATCCACAGGGGATGGACGGCGTCGACGGCTATCCCGCGTTGTTCCGGGAGCTCGCGCGGCGCGGCTGGAGCGACGGGGATCTGGCGAAGCTCGCCGGCGGCAACCTGCTGCGGGCGATGGAGGGGGCCGAGCAGGTGGCGGCCTCGCTCCGCGCCGAGCCGCCGATGAACGCGACGATCGAGGAGCTGGACGGCCCGGCCCGGCCGCCGGCCGGCTAGCGCGGGACCGGCCCGCGCCTCATCCGCGCCGCGCCGCGGACCGGCCGGCGGGCGACGATGTCCGCTTATGGGGCCCGCGCAGATCCCGTGGCGGCGCGCGGCCGACAGTCCCGTCGCCGTCCTTCTCGTCCGGCCCGTACAGGCTCATGAGCGAGGTCATCAGGCCCTCGTCGGCGCTCGAGCAGACGCCGAGAACGGTCGCCTCGTCGCATCCTTCGGCCACGACATAGGCATGGCCCATCTGCGAATCGAGATAGATCGATTCGCCCCGCTCCAGCACGACCGGATCGTAGAATTCGGTGTGCACCTCGATGCGACCCTCCAGCACGTAGATATATTCCTCGCCCGAATGGCGGACGAGCTCGCCGAATTCCTCGGCGGTGCGGGCGCGGATCGTGGTGAGGATCGGGATCATCCGCTTCCGCCGGAGCTCGGGACACAGATAATGGTAGTCGTAATTGGCGGTGGTCACCTGGATCGAGCGGTCGACCGTCCCGATGCTGCGCCGCGCGGTGACCGGCGATTCGGGCGTGTCCGCCGATTCGGCGAACAGATCCGACATCCTGATCCCGAGCCGCTGGCTGAGCTGTTGCAGCTTGTCGTAGGTCAGCGTCAGCCGTTCGTGCTCGACCTTCGACAGGGTCGAGACCGGAATGCCGGTGCGGTCGCTCATCTCCCTGAGCGTCCAGTCGTTGCGGGTGCGCAGCGCGCGCAGCAGCTTGCCGAGGGTCGGCTGGCCAGAATCCATGCGTACGAATCCCAAGTCGAACTTCATTTGACAATTTTCCAATCAGGACACTATGTCCCAATCAGATAATTCCCGTCGACATTAGCCGCGCCGCTCGAATGAGGCAAACGGCGGCCGTCGAAAGGGAGCAAGGGGAGGACGATGATGGGCAAGGTCAAATATCTGCTCGTGGCGCTGCTGGGCTTCGTCGGGCTCGCGGTCGCCGCGCAACAGACGCTGCCGCTCCACACCGGCCCGGCGGCGGCGCCCGCCAGTCCGTCCGCCGGCTTGCCGGTGCCCCCCACGCCGGTGGGCACGCCGCAGCTCGACGCGCAGGACGTCAACGCCTGGCTCGACGGCTTCATGCCTTATGGCATCGCCAGCGGCGATGTCGCCGGCGCGGTCGTCGTCGTCGTCAAGGACGGCCAGGTGCTGACCGAGCGCGGCTACGGCTTTTCCGATGTCGAACGGCGCACGCCGGTGAGCCCGACCGGCACGCTCTTCCGCCCCGGCTCGGTCTCCAAGCTCTTCACCTGGACCGCGGTGATGCAGCAGGTCGAGCAGGGCCGCATCAATCTCGACGCGGACATCAATCAATATCTCGATTTCCAGATCCCGCCCTTCGAGGGTCGGCCGATCACGATGCGCAACCTGATGACGCATACCGCTGGATTCGAGGAGACGCTGAAGAACCTGCTCGGCACCGGCACGCACGCGACGCCGCCTTATGACGAGCTGCTGAAGCAATGGGTTCCGCACCGCGTCTTCGCGCCGGGCACGACGCCGGCTTATTCGAATTACGGGGCCAGCCTTGCGGGCTATATCGTGCAGCGGGTCAGCCATGAGCCGTTCGACGATTATGTGCAGCGCCACATCTTCGCCCCGCTCGGCATGGCCCATTCGACGTTCCGCCAGCCGCTGCCGGCGAATTTCCAGCCGATGATGGCGCAAGGCTATGAACGCGCCTCGGGGGAGCCGGTCGGCTACGAATATGTCGGCCCGGCGCCGGCGGGTTCGCTCGCCGCGACCGGCGACGACATGGGCCGGTTCATGATCGCGCATCTGAACAACGGCGCCGGTATCCTCCGGCCGGAGACGGCGCGGATGATGCACACGACGCCCTATCCCGGCATCGCGCCGCTGCATCGCATGCTGCTCGGCTTCTACGAGACCGACATCAACGGACACACTGCGATCGGCCATGCCGGCGACACCGAAGGCTTCCACTCCGACCTCAGGCTCTTCCTCAACGACAATGTCGGCGTGTTCGTTTCGTTCAACTCGGGCGGCCGTCTGGGCGCGGCGCACAATCTTCGCAGCTCGCTGATGGACGGTTTCGCCGACCGCTATTTCCCCGGCCAGCGGGATACGCGCCGGGTGCCGGCCGATACCGCGGCCCAGCATGCGCGGATGCTGACCGGCACCTATACCAGCTCGCGCGGCGCCTTTTCGAACTTCATGAACATCACCGAGCTGGTCGGGCAGATCAAGGTCGGCCTGGATGGCAAGGGCCGGCTGGTCGTGCCGCTGCGGCCCGGCGTCAACGGCGCACCGCGCCACTGGACCGAAGTCGCGCCGTTCGTGTGGCAGGATGTCGACAGCCACGAGCGGATGGCCGCTCGGGTCGAGAACGGGCAGGTCACGCGCTTCAGCGTCGATACGGTCTCACCGTTCATGGTGCTGATCCGCACCCCTTGGTATCGTTCGTCGGCCTGGCTGCTGCCGGCGCTGATGATCGGCCTTGGGATCCTCGCGCTCACCGCGCTCTTCTGGCCGGTCCGCTTCTTCGTCCGCCGCCGCTTCGGCGCGACGCTGGCGCTCGAGAAGCGCCAGCTCCTCAGCTACCGGCTGGTGCGCGGCGCGAGCTGGCTGATCGTCCTGGTCATCCTCGGCTGGGCATTCGCGATCAGCAAGATGATGGGCGATTTCAACAATCTGAGCGACGGCTTCGATCCGATCATCATCATCCTCCAGGTGCTGAGCTTCGTCGCGTTCCTGGGCGGCTTCGCGGTGATGCTGTGGGATGCCTGGCTGGTCTGGCGTGGCAACCGCGGCTGGAAGGCGAAGCTGTGGAGCCTCGCCTTGGTCTTCGCGGCGCTGATCGTGGTGTGGATCGGTTTCGCCTTCCACCTGCTGAGCTTCGGCACGAACTACTGATGCGCCGGCTCAAGCTCGAGGTCCGCACGGAACGGCTCCGGCTGGCGGCGCCGTTCCGGATTTCGGGCCACGTCTTCGAGCATTGCGACGTGATCGTCGCGACGCTCGATGACGGCACCCATATCGGGCGCGGCGAGGCGGCCGGCGTCTATTATCTGGGCGACGACGTCCCGGGGATGACCGCGACGATCGAACGGGCGCGCGGCGAGATCGAGGCGGGGATCGAGCGGGTCGCGCTCCAACGCCTGCTGCCGCCAGGCGGCGCGCGCAACGCGCTCGATTGCGCGCTGTGGGAGCTGGAAGCGGCGCAGAGCGGCCAGCCGGTCTGGAAGCTCGCCGGCGCCGTGGCGCCGCGCCCGCTGATGACCACCTTTACCCTTGGCGCCGACGATCCGGCGGTGATGGCCGAAGGCGCGCGCGGCTATGCCGATGCGCGGGCGATCAAGGTCAAACTGACCGGCGAGCTGGCGCTCGACCTCGATCGGGTGCGCGCGATCCGCGCCGCTCGGGGCGACGTGTGGCTTGGCGTCGATGCGAACCAGGGCTTCGGACGCCGCGATCTCGACGCGCTCGTGGCGGGGCTGGCGGAGCAGGAGGTGGCGCTGCTCGAACAGCCGCTCGCCCGCGGCGCCGAGGCGGATCTCGACGGCTATCGCTCCGCGATCCCGATCGCCGCCGATGAAAGCGCGCTGTCGCTGGCCGACCTGCCCGGCCTCGTCGGCCGCTTCGACGTGGTCAACATCAAGCTCGACAAATGCGGCGGCCTCACCGAAGGCCTGGCGATGGCGGCGCGGGCGCGGCAGCTCGGCCTCGGCGTCATGGTCGGCAACATGGTCGGCACCAGCCTGGCGATGGCGCCGGGCTTCGTTCTCGGCCAGTTCTGCGACGTCGTCGATCTCGACGGCCCCGCGTTCCTCGCCGAGGACCGCGCGCCGTCCGTCGTCTATCGCGACGGCCTGATCGACTGCGGCGAGCAGGTGTGGGGCGGCCCGGGACGTCTCGCCGCATGACGGCCACGGACGGCGCGGCCGCCCCCACATGGTTCGGTCAGCCGCGCGGCCTCACCATCCTCTTCCTGACCAATATGTGGGAGCAATTCTCCTATTACGGCATGCGCGCGCTGCTGGTCTATTACATGACCAAGACGCTGCTGCTGGAACAGGGCTCCTCCTCCTTCATCTACGGCAGCTATACCGCCTTCGCCTATTTCACGCCGATCATCGGCGGCACCATCGCCGATCGCTGGCTGGGCAAAAGGCGCGCGGTGACGATCGGGGCGATCGTCATGGCGGCGGGCCATTTCATGATGGCCTTCCCGCCGCTTTTCTATGCCGCGCTGGCGACGATCGCGCTCGGCAACGGGCTGTTCCTGCCGACCCTGCCGAGCCAGATCAACGATCTCTACCGTGCCGGCGATCCGCGTCGGCCATGGGCCTATAATGTCTATTATGTCGGGGTGAATGTCGGCGGCTTCCTCGCGCCGCTGATCTGCGGGACGCTTGGCGAGATATATGGCTGGCACTGGGGCTTCACCGCCGCCGGCATCGGCATGCTCGCCGGGCTCGTCATCTATCTCGCCGGCGGGAAATATCTGCCGCCGGAGGAAAAGCGGGGGCCGAAGGCCGCGCCGGCGCCCACGGGCGCCCGCAATGGCCGCGACGTCTATCTGCTGCTGCTCGCGATCGGGCTTGCCGTCACCGTGTTTCGCGGCGCCTATGAACAGCTCGGCAATACGGTCGCGCTGTGGGCCGATACCGGCGTCGATCGCGCGCTTGGCGGCCTCACCATCCCGATGACCTGGTTCCAGTCGCTCAATCCGCTGCTCGTCATCCTGATGACCCCGATGCTGCTGGCGCGCTGGAAGCGCCGCGCCGCCGCCGGCCGCGAGCACAGCCCGATGCAGAAGATGGCGATCGGCGCGTTCATCGTCGGCGCCGCCTATCTTCTCCTCGCGGCGACCGCGGCCGCGGCCGGCGCCGGGCGCGCCGACTGGCTCTGGCTGGTGCTCTTCTTCGGTGTCGCCACGGTCGGCGAGCTCTACATCCTGCCGAACGGGCTCGGCCTCTTTGCGCGGCTGGCGCCGCCGCGTTACGGCGCGACCACGGTGGCCGCCTGGTATCTCGCGATCTTCACCGGCAGCCTCACCGCCGGCGCGGTCGGCACCTTGTGGAGCCGGATCGGCCACGGGCTCTTCTTCGTGCTGCTCGCGGGAATCGCGGCGGTCGCAGGGGGATTGCTGCTGGCGCTCGATCGGCCGGCGGCGCGGATCATCGGCGATGCGCCGGTGCCCGACGCGCCGCTCGAGCCCGAGCCGCAGGCCCTCACACCTTCCGTTTGACATTTTTCCGATCAGGATATTATTGTCCTGATCGGGAACGTCCAAGCCGAATGGGGCGAATCAGGCTTTCTGTGCCACCGGTTCGGCCAACGGACAGGCGATCGCGGAAAGCGGCGCCCAATAGGGAGAGGATCGGGGGAATGACGGGATTTGGCTTCGCGCGGCGGCTGCCGCTCCTCGCATCGTCGGCGCTTGCGGCGCTCGCCATCGCGGCTCCTGCTTATGCACAGGATCAGGCGCCGGCGGCGAATGCCGGCCAGCCCGGCACCGGGGACGGCAACGAGATCATCGTCACCGCCCAGCGGCGCGCGCAGACCCTGATCGAGGTGCCGCAGTCGGTCTCCGTGATCGGCGGCGACACGCTCGAGCGCCAGGCGGCGGCGAGCTTCCAGGATTATGCCGCGCTCGTTCCGGGCCTCAACATCACGCAGGAGGATCCGGGCGAATCGCGCGTGATCCTGCGCGGCATCAACACCGGGTCGGTCGGCTCGACCGTTTCGGTCTATGTCGACGAGGTGCCGTTCGGATCGAGCGGAAGCCTGTCGAACGGCGGCGTTCTCGCCGGCGATTTCGATACGTTCGACGTGGCGCGGATCGAGGTTCTGCGCGGCCCGCAGGGCACGCTCTACGGCTCCAATTCGCTCGGCGGCACGATCAAGTTCGTGACCGTCGCGCCGCGGTTCGGCGAATTCGAGCTGCGCGGCCAGGGCGGCGTCGAGTTCACGCGCGACGGCGGCACGGGCTGGCTGGGCAATGCCGTGATCAACATCCCGCTCGGCGACACCCTCGCCTTCCGCGCCAGCGGCTTCTACCGCGACAATGCGGGCTATATCGACGCATCCGGCCGCAATGCCCGGGACGTCAACGGGAATACGAGCTATGGCGGGCGCGCCTCGCTCCTGTTCCAGCCCAGCGACCGGCTGTCCGTGCGGCTGTTCGCGCTGGCCCAGGACATCCATACGGATTCGCCTTCGGTCTACACCGCCGATCCGGAAAGCTTCGTGCCGGTCGATCCGTTCACCGGACTGCCGAGCGGAGATCCCTTGCATTTCGAGAAGATCGCCGAGGTCAACAACGTCTCCTACCGGCTCTACAACGGCACGCTGAACTGGGATTTCGGCTTCGCCGCGCTGACCTCGACGACCAGTTACAGCACGCTCGATCAGCACAAGTTCAACGATGTCAGCAACACCACCATCCGCGACCTCGCCGATGCGCTCTACGCGCCGACCGCGCCGGGCACGATCGGCCTCGCCTTCCAGAACGACGTCACCACCGACAAATTCACCCAGGAAGTCCGGCTCGCGTCGCCCAGCCAGAACCGGCTCGAATGGTTGGTCGGCGCCTATTACACGCATGAGAAGAGCGGACTGTTCCAGTTGACCCTGCCCTTCGAGCTTGGGTCCGAGACGCTGCTGCCGACCGCGATCACGCTCGCGCCCGGCGTCACGATTCCGGAGCTCATCTTCGGGACGCTGGATTCGAAATATGAGGAGATCGCCGGCTTCGCGAGCCTCACCTGGCATGTCTCGTCGCGCTTCGACATCACCGCCGGCGGGCGCTACAGCCACAACAGCCAGCATTCCGAGCAATTCGCCCGCCAGCTTGGCACCGAGAGCACATTCATCGGCGATTCCTCGGAAAGCGTGTTCACCTGGTCGGTCGCGCCGCGGCTGGAGCTCAGCGATCGCATTTCGCTCTACGGGCGGGTTGCCAAAGGCTATCGTCCGGGCGGCCCCAATGCGATTCCGCCGAGCAATCCGGTCGGCTTCCCGGCCTCGTTCGGGGCGGACACGCTCGTCAGCTACGAGATCGGCGTTCGCGGCGAGACGGCGGACCGCACGTTCGGATTCGATGCGTCGGTCTTCCACCTCGACTGGAACAACATCCTGATCACCACGGTGTTCATCGATCCGGACACCGGCATCGCCTTCGGTCTCAACGGCAATGGCCGGGGCGCGCGCAGCAACGGTGCCGAAGTGACCGCGACGCTCCGGCCGACGCGCGGGCTGACGGCGATCCTCAACGTAGCCTTTACCGACGCCAAGCTCCTGGATGATACGACCCCGGACGACGCCGCGATCAATCTCACCGGCGGCCTTGCCGGAGACCGGCTGCCCTACACCCCGAAATGGGCCGGAAATCTGTCGGTCGATTATGACTGGGCGATAGGCGGCGCGCGCGCTTATGTCGGCGGCAATTTGCACGTGTCCGGCGATCAGCCGGCGGCGTTCAGCGCGGATTATCGCGCCGCCTTCGGCCATACGCTGGAGCTCGACGGCTATGCGACGGTCGATCTTCGCGCGGGGATCGATTTCGATCGCTTCTCGATCAGCGCCTATATCCGCAACCTGACCGATGCCGGCGGGCTCGTCAGCGCCACCTATCCTTACACGGTGACGCCCGGCGTCGGCGCATCGAGCCCGCCGCTCGCGCTCGTCTCGTCGATCCGGCCGCGCACGATCGGCGTGACCCTGGGCGCTCGGTTCTGACGCCCATCGAAGCCGGGACCGTGACGTGCTGTACGAGCTTACGAGTGGCCAATCCGGGGTCGATGCGGTGAGCGGGGGAGTAAAGGCGCCGTCCCCCTATCTCCTCTTCCTTGGCGACGCGACCGAACCCGCCTTCGCGAAGACCGCGTTCGGCCTCGCCGATTGGGCGCCGGAAAAATGCGTCGGCGAACTTACGATCGCGGGCGGGACGGTTTCGGTCGGCCTGCCGCGACTCTCCCCCGCTGAAGCGGCGGCGGCCGGGGCGTGTTCGTTCGTCATCGGCATCGCCAATACCGGCGGGGTGATCCCGCCGGCCTGGATTCCGGCGCTGCTCGACGCGCTCGAGGCCGGGCTCGACATCGTCAGCGGGATGCATAGCCGGCTCGGCGATATCGGCCTGCTCAGCGAACGGGCGCAACGGCTTGGCCGGCGGCTGATCGACATTCGCGTGCCGCCTTCCGGCATCGCCGTCGCGAGCGGCCGCAAGCGCGCCGGCAGGCGGCTGCTCACGGTCGGGACCGATTGCGCGCTCGGCAAGAAATATACCGCGCTCGCGATCGCCCGCGCCTTTGCCGCGCATGGCCTCGACGCCGATTTTCGGGCGACCGGGCAGACCGGCATCCTGATCGCCGGCCACGGCATCGCGATGGATTCGGTGGTCGCGGATTTCGCCGCCGGCGCCGCCGAACTGTTGAGTCCCGACGCGGCGCCCGATCATTGGGACGTGATCGAGGGCCAGGGATCGCTCCTTCATCCCTCTTATGCCGGCGTCTCTCTGGCGCTGCTGCACGGCAGCCAGCCCGACGTCGTGATCGTCTGCCACGATCCGTCGCGGCGGACCCTGCTCGGCTCGACCGACGTCGTGACGCCGGGCGTCGAGGAGATCCGCGATCTGACGCTTCGGCTCGGCGCGCGGACCAATCCCGCGATCCGCTGCGGCGGCTATGCGATCAACACATCGACGCTCGATGCCGCCGCCGCGACCGCCTTGCTCGATCGGGAGACGGCGCGGCTCGGGCTGCCGGCCGCCGATCCGGTGCGCGGCGGCGCGCATTTCGACCGGCTCGTGGAAAGCTGCCTCGCCTGATGGCCGGCGACGCGCCCGACGGCCGATCGAGCGCCTTCCAGCGTTTCTTCCTGCCCGGCCTGGCCTTCAAGGCGGTGGTGATCGGCGGCGGCTATGCGACGGGGCGCGAGCTTGCCGAATTCTTCCTGCCGAGCGGCGCGTGGGGCGGTCTCGCCGCGATCCTGCTCGCGATGGGCGTGTTCAGCCTGGTCTGCATCGCGACCTTCCTGTTCGCGCAGGCGATGCGGACCTGGGATTATCAGAGCTTTTTCCGGGCGCTGCTCGGGCCGGGCTGGGTTCTGTTCGAATTCGTCTATATCCTCTTCGTGATCCTGATCCTCGCCGTTTACGGGGCGGCGGCGGGCGAGATGGCGCGTGCCGTGTTCGAAGTTCCGGCACTCGCCGGCACCGTCGCGCTGATGGCGGGAATCGCGCTGTTCGTGACCTTCGGCAATCGCTCGGTCGAGCGATTGTTCGCCTATGTCTCCTACCTGCTCTACGGCGTCTATGCGCTGTTCGTCGTCATCGCCTTTGCGCGCTTCGGCGATCGGATCGCGGCGGCCTTCGCCGCGCCGGCCACGGCCGCGACCGACGGCTGGGCGATCGGCGGCGTGACTTATGCGAGCTACAACCTCATCGGCGCGATCGTGATCCTGCCGGTGATCCGCCACCTCGTCCGCCCGCGCGACGCGGTGATCGCCGGCGCGATCGCCGGGCCGCTGGCGATGCTGCCCGGCCTGCTCTTCTTCATTGCGATGGCGGGCTTCCTGCCGGATATCTCCGGCGCCGCGCTTCCGTCCGACTATATCCTCCAGCGGATGGGGCTGCCCGTCTTCCATCTGCTGTTCCAGCTGATGATCTTCTCGGCGCTGCTCGAAAGCGGCGCGAGCTCGGTCCATGCCGTCAACGAGCGCATCGATGGCGCCTGGCGCCGCCGCGCCGGCGCGCCGCTCGGTCCCCGCGCCCGGCTCGCCATCGCGCTCGCCTTGCTCGTCGGCTGCATGCTGCTCGCGACCCGCTTCGGCCTCGTCGCGCTGATCGCCGGCGGCTATCGCGCACTCGCCTGGGTGATGCTCGCCGTGTTCATCGTGCCGCTCGCCACGATCGGCATGGCCCGCCTTCGTTCATCCGCCAAAGCCCAGCCGTCAGGAGACGATCATGTCGCATCGCCCGCTTAAGCTCCTCGTCGCCCTCGCCGTCGCGGTCCTGCCCGCCGCCGCCCGGGCCGATCCGCCGGCCCATTTCGCCGAGCGCGTCCAGGGGCTGCTGCACGATTACGGCGTGCCGGGCGCGACGGTGGCGATCGTCGAGGACGGCCGCACGACGATGGCGCAGGGCTTCGGCGTCACCGATCTGAGCGCGCCCCGCCCGGTCGATGCCGACACGATCTTCTCGATCGGATCGACCAGCAAGGCCTTCACCGTCGCCGCGCTCGCCATCCTCGTCGATCAGGGGCGGATCGGCTGGGACGACAAGGTGATCGATCGCCTGCCCTGGTTCCGCATGTACGATCCATGGGTCACGCGCGAGATGACGATCCGCGACCTGCTCGTCCACCGGAGCGGGCTCGGGCTCGGCGCGGGCGATCTCATGTTCGTGCCGCGCAGCGATCTCACCCGGCGCGAATCGGTCCGCCGGCTCCAATATATCCGCCCGGCGACCAGCTTCCGCAGCGGCTATGCCTATGACAACGTCCTCTACATGGTCGCCGGACAGCTGATCGAGGAGGTGACCGGCCAGAGCTGGGAGCAGTTCGTCCGCGAGAACGTCTTCCGCCCGCTGGCGATGACCCATTCGGTCGACAGCGAGCACGATCGCCTCGCCAGCCCCGATCATGCCCGGCCGCACGGCCGTCTCAACGGCGCGATCCGGGGGACGGGCGATCAGGTGCCGCTCGCCCTCAACAGCGGCATTGCCGACAATGTCGCGCCGGCGGGCGCGCTCGCGGTCAGCGCCAGCGACATGACCCACTGGCTCAATGTCCAGCTCGCCCATGGCGCGCTCCCCGACGGCGGCCGCCTGTTCACCGAGGCGCAGTCCGCCGAGATGTGGACGCCGGTGGTGGTCCAGCCCAATCCGCAGCTGCCGCCAGAGCTCAGCGCCTCCCAGCCGATGTTCCAGGCCTATGCGCTCGGCTGGGAGGTGCAGGATTATCGCGGCACGAAGATCGTCTGGCACAGCGGCGCCGTGTTCGGATCGCTCGCCGCGGTGGTGCTGATCCCCGATCGCCATATCGGCTTCTTCATCGCCGTGAACAGCGAGGAGGGCGAGATCGTGCGCGGGCTGATGAACGAGCTGCTCGATCATTATCTCGGCCTGCCGCGCGGCGACTGGCCCGAACGCTATCATGCGTTCCGGGAGCAGCGCGCCCAGCGTACGATCGCGATGCTGCAGGCGCCGGCGGCACAGCCGGCACGGGTCGGCCCGTCGCTTCCGCTCGCCCGCTATACGGGGGATTATACCGATCCCTGGTACGGGACGATCTCGGTCCGCGAGCAAGGCGGGCACCTCACCGTCGCCTTCCCGCACACGCCGGGGCTCACGGCGACGCTCGATCATTGGCAGTACGACACGTTCCGCACGCGCTTCAACGATCCGGGGATGGAGCCGGCCGACATGACCTTCCAGCTCGACGCCGAAGGCCATGTCGCCCGGATCACGATGCGCGCCGTCTCGCCGCTCGCCGATTTCAGCTTCGACTATCAGGACCTGGACTTCCGGCCGGCGACGGCATCGCCATCTCCATAGGGGCGGGCGGCCACTCATCGGCGATGGGCGCGGCGGCGGATGGCGATGGAGGCAGTGCTCCGCGAACGCATCTCCGCAATATCGGACCTTGGTTCGCAGAGGACGACGGAAGGAGAAGCCGGACCGAACCGGTTCCATCAAAACCGGACCGTCACATGGCATAGGTCAAAGCCGCGCTCGAACAAAAGGTCTTCCACGTTCCGCAGCGACGGCGGAACGTGCTCGTACATGAGCACCACCAGCCGGATCACCTCTGGCGACGAGCTGAAATATCGAAACGGGCTCGGCGGCTTGGCTTTCGATCGGCGACTCGTCGCCCTCCGCCATCAGCGCGAACGGCCAGCTGCCGCGCTCGACTGACGGCTCCCCAACGGCGCTTCCATCGCACCATCATACATCCGTCGGCGAAAAATCGGCGTCGGATCAGATCGTCATCCTCCCGGCCCGACCGAGTCGCGGTCATTCCGGTACGCGTCCGGCGCCTGCCACCGGGCTCCGTTGGAGACAAGATCATGCGTATCGCCGCCCTTATGACCGCCGCCGCTCCGCTCGCGCTCGCCGCGACGCTCGCTTTGGCCACGCCCGCCTGGGCGGATCCGACGCCCGAATGCAATGACGGCGTCCCGTCGTCCACCACCGAATGCGGGACCGACGCGGCCGCTACCGACGAAGGGGCCACCGCTATTGGCGCCAACGCCGCCGCCACCGCCGCCGGGGCCGTCGCCACGGGCCAGGACGCCACGGCCAACGGCATTGATGCCGTCGCGACCGGCCGCGCCAGCGCGGCGGCCGGCTCGTCGGCGGTGGCGACCGGCGCGAATGCGAAAGCAGGCGGCGCCAACGCTACTGCGACCGGCGCCTTCAGCGTGGCGAGTGGAGAAAGAGCCACGGCCACCGGCAATGGCAGCGCCGCGACCGCCGCCGCATCGACCGCCACTGGCTTCAACAGCAGGGCGGTCGGCGAATTTGCCACGGCGGCCGGCGCCAATGCATCGGCCGCCTTTCACGCCACCGTGATCGGTGGGCTGAGCCTGGCCCTCGAATCCGGAACGGCGGTTGGCTACAATGCGTCTGCCCAGAGCATCGGCACCGTGGCGCTCGGCACCGATGCCGTCGCTCAGGCACTCAATGCCGTCGCGCTCGGCGCCGGATCGGTCGCGGACCAGGACGACACCGTCTCGGTCGGCGCGGTCGGCGCCGAACGCCGCATCGTCAACGTCGCCACCGGCACCGGCGCGACCGACGCGGTCAACCTCGGCCAGGTCCAGACCCTGATCGCCGGCATGGCCACGTCCGGAAGCCCGTTCATCGCCTTCGACACCAGCCTTATCCTGCCGCCCGCCAGCGCCACCGCCACCAATGCGATCGCGGTGGGCCCCGCCGCCGTCGCCACCGGCTCATTCGGCACCGCGATCGGCAATTCCAGCGAAGCCAGCGGCGCGAGCGCCACCGCCATCGGCCAGGGCAGCACCGCCAGCGGCGGGTCCGGCACCGCCACCGGCGCCTCCAGCACCGCCAGCGGCGATCTCAGCACCGCCACCGGCGCGGGCAGCACCGCCAGCGGCTTCCTCAGCATCGCCGCCGGTGCCAGCAGCGCCGCCAGCGGCGAAAGAAGCACCGCCACGGGCGCGCTCAGCGCCGCCAGCGGCGAAAGAAGCACCGCCACGGGCCTGTCCAGCGTCGCCAGCGGCGGGGGGAGCACCGCCACCGGCGCGAACAGCGCGGCGAGCGGTGATGCCAGCACCGCGACCGGCGCGTTCAGCGTCGCGAGCGGCTTCCTCAGCACCGCCACCGGCCAGGGCAGCCAGGCCACAGGCTTGGTCAGCACCGCCGACGGCGCCAACTCTCAGGCCTCCGGCGCCAGCAGCACCGCGCTCGGCCAGAACAGCACCGCCAGCGCCGACTTCAGCACCGCGCTCGGCACCGGCGCCAATGCTTCGGCCGATAATTCCGTGGCGCTGGGCGCCGGATCGGTGGCCGATCAGGCGAACACCGTGTCGGTCGGCACGTCGGTGGTGAAGCGCCGCATCGTCAACGTCGCCGCGGGCACGCAGGCGAACGACGCCGTCAACCTCGCCCAGCTCGACGCCGTCGCGGATATCGCCGACACCGCCATCGCCAACGCCGCGGCCGCGCGGACCACCGCCGATACGGCGCTCGCCAATGCGGGCACGGCCCAGACCGCGGCGAACACCGCCATCGCGAACGCGGCGACAGCGCAGAGCACGGCCGACACGGCCCGCACCGAGGCCGCCGCCGCCCAGACCACCGCGGACACGGCCCGCAGCGAAGCGGCAGCGGCACAAACGACCGCGAGCACCGCGCTCGACCATGCCGACGCGGCGCAGGCGACGGCGGACACCGCCGTCGCCGATGCGGCGAGCGCGCAGGGGACCGCGAACACCGCGCGTACCGAGGCCGCCGCCGCCCAGACGAGTGCCGACCAGGCGCTCGCAGCCGGCCAGGCCAATGCGGTCGCGATCCAGATGGCGCAGGCCACGGCGAACGGCGCGCAGGCGACGGCGGATACCGCGCTGGCGCGCACGCAATATGTCGCGGTCGGCGGCACGGGCGACGCGCCAACGGCCACTGGCAACGCGGTCGCGATCGGCGCCGGCAACGCCGCCTCGGGCGACGGCGCGGTGGCGATCGGTGATCCCAACAATGCCACCGGCACCGGCGCGGTGGCGATCGGCGAGGACAACAATGCCACGGGAACGGGGGCGGTCGCGCTCGGCAATGCGAGCAGCGCCACCGGCGACGGCGCGGTCGCGATC
>Ga0164241_10000708_pt1 | contig 52431 bp, 46 predicted proteins | sample OricomyardsoilBY_FD_108780 | JGI IMG/M metagenome (GOLD analysis project Ga0164241, IMG submission 108780) | Backyard soil microbial communities from Emeryville, California, USA - Original compost - Back yard soil (BY) | ecosystem: Environmental > Terrestrial > Soil > Unclassified | place: USA... | reverse complement strand
TTGGCGATCGGGAATCCCGTGGCCTTGGAAGCCAGTGCCGACGAACGCGACACACGCGGATTCATCTCGATGACCAGCAGCCGACCATCATCCGGGTTCACGGCAAACTGCACGTTCGAACCGCCGCACTCGACACCGATCTTGCGCAGGACGGCGATCGACGCATTGCGCATCACCTGATACTCCTTGTCGGTCAGCGTCTGTGCCGGCGCCACTGTGATCGAGTCGCCCGTGTGAACGCCCATCGGATCGACGTTCTCGATCGTGCAGACGACGATGAAGTTATCGGCGTTGTCGCGGATGACCTCGAGCTCGAACTCCTTCCAGCCGAGGATGCTCTCTTCGATCAAGACCTCGCTCGACGGGCTCTGGTCGAGCGCCCAGGCGATCTTCTGCTCGAGCTCGGCGGCGTCCTTCGCGATGCCGCCTCCGGTCCCGCCCAGCGTGAAGCTCGGCCGCACGATGACCGGGTAGCCCGTCGGCACGCCGTCCGTCTCGGGCGAGCCCGACTCGACGATCGAGAGCGCCTCTTCGAAGCTGCGGGCGTAGCCGCTTCGCGCACACTCCAGGCCGATCTTCTTCATGGCCTCTTTGAAGAGGCGGCGATCCTCGGCCTTCTTGATCGCGTCCGGGCTGGCACCGATGAGCTTCACGCCGAAGCGATCGAGCGTCCCGTCCTCGGCGACTCGGAGCGCGAGGTTCAGCGCCGTCTGACCTCCGAGCGTCGGCAGGACCGCATCCGGCCGCTCGCGCTCGATGATCGCCGCGAGCGTCTTCGGCTCGAGTGGCTCGACGTACGTCCGGGACGCCAGCTCCGGATCCGTCATGATCGTGGCCGGGTTCGAGTTGACGAGGACGACCTCGTAGCCCTCGGCCGCGAGCGCCTTTGCGCCCTGCGTTCCCGAATAGTCGAACTCGCAGGCCTGCCCGATGACGATGGGACCTGAGCCGATGATGAGTATCTTCTTGAGGTCGTCTCTGCGCGGCATCGGGCGCCTGCGCGTCTACCATCCCGCGGCCCGCTCGTCATGGCCCGCCGACGGCTTGACAGGGGAACGGCGGACGACCATAAGCGCGGACCCCGCATCTCTCGGGCGAGGTCAACGGTGAAGGCAACGCGTCGATGTTCGGCGCCTCGCCAGAGCGGCCCCTGAGAGCGATTCCTCCAAGGCGTCATGCCCAAGATGAAGTCGAAGCGCGCTGCAAAGAAGCGCTTCAAGATCACCGGCACCGGCCGGGTTCGGCGCAGCAAGGCCGGCTTGAATCACTGCATGCAGGAGAAGAGCAAGAAGCGTCTTCGCCGGCTGCGGAAGAACGACATGGTCGACAAGACGATGGAGAAGCGGATCAAGATCATGCTTCCCTACGGCTGATCAGGAGGAGGACTAGACCATGAGCCGCGCAAAAAGAGGCTTCAAAGCCCGCCGCCGTCGCAACCGCGTCCTGAATCAGACCGAGGGCTATTTCCTTGGCAGAAAGAACCGATACCGCCAGGCGGTAGAGGTCCTTCACCACGCCTGGGAGTACGCCTACGTCAGCCGCCGTCTGAAGAAGCGCGACTTCCGTCGCCTTTGGATCACGCGCATCAACGCGCAAGCCCGCGTGGAGGGCACGACGTACTCGCGCCTCTTCGCAGGACTCAAGAAGGCCAACATCGGTCTCGACCGCAAGATCCTCAGCGATCTGGCCGTCCGCGACCCGCAGGCCTTTGGCGCCGTCGTGAAGCTCGCCACCGCGAAGTAGCGCGCCGCAAGCTTTCGACACGGTAGGCCGCGCGTCCGAGAGGGTGCGCGGCCTTCGCCGTCCTGGGTTTCGAGCTCCGCTGCGAGAGCGTCAGCCCATCGACCCCGATGCGTCCGCAAAGTAAGGAGGCCTGCGTGAGCGAAGCGACCGCGAAAATCGAAGAAGGCCTGGCGAACCTGGGGACGCGTTTTCGCGAGGCGTTCGGTGCTGCGTCGTCGGAGCAAACCTTGCGCGCCGAGCACGCGAAGCTCCTCGGCAAGAAGGGCGACCTCACGGCCGTACTCGCGCTCCTGCGTGACGTCCCTCCGGCCGAGAAGGGCGCCGCGGGCGCGCGCGTCAACGCCTTCAAGTCCGAGGTCGAGGCCGCGTTCCAACAGCGCCTCGACGCGATCGCGAAGGCTGCGCTCGACGAAGACCTCCGCGCCCGGCCGTTCGACGTGTCTCTGCCGGGGCGCCTCCCATTCCAGCGCCGAGGACATGTCCACCCGGTCCTCGCCGTCCGAGACGAGCTCATCCAGATCTTCCGCGAGCTCGGCTTCCAGGCCGTCTCGGGCCCGGAGATCGAGACCGAGGCGAACAACTTCACGAAGCTCGCGTTCCCGCCCGATCACCCGGCGACGGACATGCAGGACAGCTTTTGGTTCGGCCCCGGCGTCCTGCTCCGAACCCACACGAGCAACGTTCAGGTGCGGGAGATGTCCGCCCTCGCCGAGCGCGTGAAGAGCGGTGCCCCTGCAAAGCTCGCAGTCGTCAGCGCTGGTGCGGTCTATCGACGCGACGATGACGTCACGCACTCGCCCATGTTCCATCAGCTCGAGGGCTTCCTTCTCGACGAGCGCGTCAGCATGGCCGAGCTGAAGGGCGTGCTCGCGGCATTCGCAGAGCGCCTTTACGGGCCGGGGACACCGGTCCGCTTGCGTCCTAGCTATTTTCCCTTCGTCGAGCCGGGTGCCGAGCTCGATATCGGGTGCGTGTTCTGCCGCGAAGAGGACGGCTCGCGAGCGAGCTGCCGCGTCTGCAAGGGCACGGGCTTCGTAGAGGTCGGTGGCTGCGGTATGGTTCACCCCGAGGTTTTCCGCCACACCGGGCTCGATCCCGAGCGCGTCACCGGCTTCGCTTTCGGCATGGGCGTCGATCGAATCGCGATGCTGAAGTACGGCATCCCGAACATCCGCCTCCTCTTCGAAAACGACCCGCGTTTCCTCGATCAATTTTGAGGAAGCCGGCCCGCCGGCCCCGAATCGTGTCCTCCGCCTCCGCCTGACTGTGCGAACGCGTCGCGCGGCCCGGCCGCACCCGCGTGCTCGATCAGCCGCAGCCGTTGCAGTGGTGCGATCGAACTGTCGTGCCTCTTGTCACGAATGCCTCGCTCCGCGCACTTCCATTGCGAGAAGCGGCGACGACCCCTTGGCAAGTGCCGTTACGGCACCCATGTTGCAGACCTAACCGTAGTGTGCAACCGCGGCGGGCCTCGAAACCCAACCGCCACGTCGGCCGTCGAACGAAGAGCCTGCCCCGAGGCTCTTTTGCGCGGCTGATTACGAAGAAAACTGAAGTCAGGAATCGCGGCTGCGAGCCGTGAGTTGTCCGGCAGAACCGGAGCCCCACTTGAAACGTAAGGCAAACGGTTTCCAATTTGAAACGAGCCTTTCTCCCGTGGAAGGCGACAGGTCGAAGAAAGTCATGAGCGCAAAGTCGACGACGCACCGAACGACCGCTGGAACGCCTCAAAGAGGCGCATCCAAGGGTGTGGCGCGTTCATCGGGCAAGCGAGCGACCGCGTCGCAGGAGTTGGCCCGGTCCGTGCGAACCAAATTGGCGGACGGTCGCAGCAACACGAATCGCAAGGTCGCCGGCAGACCTTCGGCCGGCAACGCCGGTCCCACCGTTCGCAGCACCGCAGCACGAAGCAATCTCCGAAGCCGCAAGTCCGACAGCACCGAAGTCGTCGCCCAGCAGTCTACCAAGCACTCGATACCGAGGCCTTCCACCCACGTAGAGGACGCCATGCCCCGAGCCCCGAAGAAGACCCACCTCACAAGCGTTCCCACCTCTGGCGCCTCGACTTCTGGCCCCTCGACCTCTGGCCCCTCGACTTCTGGCAAGCGGGCTGCGAGCGCGTCTCCGTTGACGGTCGGGAACACGGCCCTCGCGCACGACGGTGACGACATGGATGCGCGTCAGCCCGATTCGACGGCCGAGATGGACCCCACGTCGTTGCTCGAGGATGACAACCTCGAGCAGACGCAGATCCGTCCGGCCGCCCGCGCCGAGGCCAATGACGACGGCGAAGATCCGATCCCGGCACCGACCGCCGCCGCTACTGCGCGCGATCTCCAAGAGGGCGGCGGCGATTCCATGCTCGCTCGCTACTTCCGCGAGATGGCGCTTCACCCGGTGATGGCCCACGAGGAAGAGATCGCGACCGCCCGCGAGGTCGAGGAGACCGAGACCCTGCACTGGATGGCGATCCTCGCTCACCTCCCGTCGGCCGAGTACGTCCTCGCGTCGCTCGACGCCTACGTCACCAAGGCCGGCCCGGAAGAGGTGCAGGCGCCTCAAATCCAAGAGCTCTACGCTCTCATTCGCGCCTCCAAGCGCCAGAAGGGCAAGCTCACGGCCGAGCAGGATCGGCAGTGGGCAGAGCTCACTCGCTCGCTCGCCGTCGCTGTGCGGCTCCCCGACTCGGACCGCGTCTGGATGGCGCGTGCTTGGACCGTCGCACGCGAGCTCGTCGACGATCTCGACTTCGAGCACGAGGGCGCCGACCTCGACGAGGCACCGGCTCCGGTCCGTCTCGAGATGACGCCCGCGTATCGCAAGTACCTCGACCGGATCCAGACGACTTGGAACCGACAGCACCTGGTGAAGAACCGCTTCGTGAAGGCGAACCTTCGCCTCGTGGTCTCGATCGCGCGTCGCTACAACCGCGGTCGTCTACCTCTCATCGACCTCATTCAAGAGGGCAACATCGGCCTGATGAAGGCGGTCGAGCGGTTCGATCACAACCGCGGCTACCGCTTCTCGACCTACGCGTCCTGGTGGATTCGGCACGCGATCAGCCGCGCTCTCGCGGACAAGGGTCGCGCCGTGCGCATCCCGGTCCACATGCTCGACACCTACAACCGCGTCGCGCGAGCGACCCAGGCGATCATCGCGCGTACGGGTCAAGAGCCCACGCTCGAGGAGCTCGAGAAGGAGACGGGCGTCCCCGTCGAGAAGCTCGACAAGGTGAAGGACTTCTATGCCGAGACGCCCTTCTCGCTCGATCGCCCGGTCGGCGACGAGGACGGCCGCAAGTTCATCGATTTCCTCCAAGCCGAGGACGAGAAGAGCCCGTTCGACCACCTGGCCGACTCCAACTGGAGCGACGAGGTCAAGCGGCTCCTCACGACCCTCACCCCGATCGAGAGCCGCATCATTCGCTGGCGCTTCGGTCTGGACGACGAGGACGAGCTCACGCTCAAGGAGATCGGCGACAAGTACAACCTGTCTCGCGAGCGCATCCGTCAGCTCCAGGAGCAGGCGCTCGGCAAGATTCGTCGTCAGATCCGGGAACAATTCTGATCCGCTGACGTTGTCACCCACGTAGCCGTGCGATCCGTTTGAAGACCGCGCGCGGACCCTCCCTCCCGAGCGCGCGGTCCGACCCGAGCCCCTCCGTCCCCACGACGGAGGGGCTCTTTTTATTTCGACCGACTTCGTTCGCCGGAGCGCTTGCTCGCCGGGGCAGCGCGACTCAGCGCCACACTTGATCCGCGAGGCTCGACGCAGCGCGGTCGATGGCCTTGCGTGCGGCTTGGGCGTTTCCAGGCTCGGCCTCGACGAGGAAGCTGAACGCGAGCACGGGGCGCCCGTCGGATCCGAGCACGTAGCCGGAGAGCGCGATCGACCTGGCGAGCGTGCCCGTCTTCGCGCGGATCGCTCGACGATCTTTCCACTTCTCGAACCGGCTTCGCAGGGTGCCGTCGACGCCGCCGATGGAGAGCTGCGTGATGAGCTCGGGGCCGATCGCAGGATCGCGCGCGCCGCTTGCCAGCACTGTCGCGATCGCGTGGGCCGTCAGTCGGTTCGCATCGAAGAGTCCGGAGCCGTTGGTGATCTTCATGCCCGAGTCGAACGCGCCCCTGCCTCGCAGGATCTCCTCGACCGCAGAGGCCGCGGCGTCTGCCTTCGGTGAGCCCTTCTTCTTCGCCCCCACGGCCTTGAAGAGCATCTCGGCCGTGAAGTTGTCGCTGTCCTTGCCGAGTCGCGGCAGCAGCTCGCCGACGGTCGTCGAGCGATGCGACGCGAGCAGGTGCTTCTCGGCCTCGCCGCCGAGGGCGACCTCGTCGCCGGTCTGGATCCCGGCTCGCGCGAGCTCTGCGCGCAGCGTGTAGCCCGCAAGCAATCGTGGATCGTCGACGCGGCGGATTCCTGGGACGGGGCGTGCGCCGAGTGGAATCGACCCGGAGAGGTGGGCGACGAGGCGGTGGTCTTTGGGCTCGACGGTGAGGCCGACCTTCTCGGGCTTGTCCTTCGCCGAGGTGGAGACCGAGCCCTCGAGATCGACGAAGCCCGGCGGGTCGACCGTGATCGACGCCGGCTTGCCGGCCTCTGCCGCCGGGGTGAACCAGATCGTGATCGTGTTGCGGTCGAGCGAGACGGGCGCGACGGGCGCGCGAAAGGGCGCCCACTCGTCGGGCTGTTGGTCGAACGCCGGAGGTACGTAGGCGTCGTCGAAGCGACTCTGATCGACCAGGATGGCGTCGACCTTCTTGACGCCGAGGACCTCGAGATCTCGGACGAGCCCGTCGACGTCCGCGGTGTCGAGGCCGGGATCGCCGTCGCCACGAAGAACGAGCTTCGCGACGCGACCCGCGTCGACTTTGCCATAGAGCCCCGTCGAGAAGCGGTGCTCCGAGCCGAGGATCGCGAGGGCGGCGACGGTCGTCGGGATCTTCGCGTTCGACGCCGGATTCATCGGAAGGAGACCGTCACGCGACGCGAGCTCGTGGCCGTCGTCGACGCTGACCACCGACGCGCCGAGACGGCCTTTGAACTTGGCGACGTCGTCGGCGCAGCGATCGAGGGCGGCGCGGGCCTTCGCCGGATCGATGGGGGGCGTCGCAGCACGCGTGGCAGCCGGAGCGTCGGCACGACCGACCGAAGGCACGCTGGCGACCGAGGCGAGCGCGGCGAGCGCTACCGCAACGCCGCCGAGCGCCAGCTTTCGGTGTCCCGAATGGCCCGCGTGCCCAGGTTCCGGCCTGCTTTCGTCGTTCGAGAGGGCCTTCACGACCGGCGGGATAGCACACGGGGGCGCATGCTTGGTAAGGTGCCGCGGTCGCTGAGCCGAAGTCGAGGCATCGGACGTCGCTACTCATGAGAAGGAGAATGCCGATGAAACGCGTGGCTCTCTCGGGGTTGTTCCTCGTGGCTGCAGTCGGGTGTGGTGGCACCCAGCAAACGGATGACGATGCCATCCCGCTCACCACGCCGACGTTCGACGGCAACACGGCCTCGCGCCCGGTCGAGACCTCGGAGCCCGAGGATCACAGCGCGACCGGTCAGATGAACGACGACCAGAAGGACATGATCAAGGTCGCCCTTCGTCGCGGCGGCGACAAGGCGAAGAACTGCAACACCGTGACGAACTCGAACGTCACGGGAGAGGGCGACGTTCAGGTCGTCTTCGACGGTAAAATGGGCAAGGTCGTCGAGGCGCAAATCGGCGCGCCGTTCGCGGGAACCGACGTCGAAGCCTGTTTGAAGCAGTCGTTCGTCGACGAGATCGTCCTGCCGTTCGAGGGCAAGCTCACCGTGCCGTACACGGTGAAGCTCGAGCCGAACAAGAACCTGCCTCCCCCCGGCACGAAGAAGAAACCGAAGTGACCAAGGCTCTCGCGGTCTCGGTCGCGCTCTTCATCGGGGCGGCGACCTTCTCGTCTGTCGCATCTGCGCAAGAGATGGAAGAGCACCGCTACCCGCCGTCGTCGGCTCGGGTCGGGGTGCTCCTCTCTGGCGGGTTCATGTTGGGGGCAAGCTACGGTGGAGCCGCGGCGATGGGCGCGGGTTGGTCCGATGCGCCCGGCACCGACTCGCTCTACATCCCCGTCGCGGGCCCATGGATCGCGCTCGGGCGGCTCGGCTGCGGTCCGGACGAGGCAGACACAGACGGCAGTTGCACGGGGATCCTCGCGCTCCGCGGCATCCTCTACGTGGTCGATGGCCTGATTCAGTTGGGCAGCGTGGGTGTTCTCGCAGAGGGCATCTTCATGACCACGGAAGCCGACGCTCCCGCGCCACAGAAGGCAGGCCTTACGATTCTGCCGGCGCCTATCGTGACGGATCGCTCGGTCGGCTTCGGGGTGTTCGGCTCTTTCTGACGTTGCGCACCGCCTGACGCGGCGCGATTCCGCGACCCATCTCGCCGCCGGGGCTCAGCGCCTGGGGACGGCCGTTCCGCGTAGCGTGCCGAGCCGCTCGATCGCCACTGCGACGGGGCGATGCATCCCGAGCTCGAGCCCGAGCGCGGCGCCCGAGCCACGCGGTAGCGGTCCCACGCCGACCACGTCTCCGGGGACGAGCGGCAGCTCGCTCGAGACGCGCGCGACGGCCTCGTCGATCGGGATGCCCAGGTCGGCGAGCGTTCCGAGCTCGAGGCGTCGACCCTCGACCTCGATCCACGCAGCGAGGCGGTCGAGCTGCGGCAGCGCGCGAGCCGCGACGAGACACGGTCCGATCTGGGCGCGCAGACTCTTCGCCGATGCCAAGATCGGAGTGGCGTCACGTTCTGCGTCGCGCGCCGACCAGTCGTCGAGCACGGCGTAGCCGACGATCGCGTTTCGCGCTTCCTTTCGCGTCGCGCCGTCGAGCTCTTCCCCGATGAGCGCGGCGACGCCGATTTCGAAGTCGGGTCGAGTCTCTCCGCGCGGCATGCCGACGAGCGCGTCCTGGCCGAGGAGCTCTCGCGCCGCGCCGACGCGCACGGCGAGGCGGCCGCGCGTCGCGAGCTCGCGCACGTCTGCGTGCACGAAGGCTGCGCGCGTCGCGTCGCATGGCGCGAGCGGCGCGATGTCTTCCGGGAGGAGGCGAGCCGAGGCCGGACGTCTTCCGGCGCCGAGCATCGCGTCGAGCTCGAAGAGCCCGGCGCAGCCGAGCGCGACGACGCGCAGATGAAAATCCCACGCGTCTCCCGGGACGTCGAAGGCCGCGCCGAGCTCGCGCTCCAGGGCCTCGACGTCGTAGAGAGCGTCGTCTCTCTCGATCGCGACGCGCGGGCGAACGTGCGATCGCACTTTCAAGTGGGCGATCCTCACGTGGGTCGACAAAGATACCATCGTTCGCGGTCAAATGCTCGCCTCGCGAACGCGTTGACAGTGCGTGCGCGTCCACCTAACTCGGTCCATGTTGGTTCGCGCGAGCGCCCAGCTCGCGCGTGCCGTGGTTCGAAGACGTCGAAAGCGCGAGGGACTCCGCCCCGCGCACATGAGCCGGGCAAACTCTTCGCCCGGCGTCTCTTTTGGTCGAGGACGAGCATGAGCAAGCGCACCAAATACGTGTTCGTGACCGGCGGCGTCGTGTCTTCGATCGGCAAGGGTCTCGGCGCCGCTTCGCTCGGCGCACTGATGGAAGCGCGCGGCCTCAAGGTCACGCACGTCAAGCTCGACCCGTATATCAACGTCGATCCCGGGACCATGTCGCCGTACCAACACGGCGAGGTCTTCGTCACCGACGATGGCGCAGAGACCGACCTCGATCTCGGCCACTACGAGCGATACACGCGCGCCCGCATGACGCGGCAGAACAACTTCACGACCGGGCGCATCTACGAGTCCGTCATCGAGAAGGAACGTCGCGGCGAGTACCTCGGCGCGACCGTGCAGGTCATCCCGCACGTCACCGACGAGATCAAAGCGCGCGTTCGCGCCGCCTGCGAGGGCGTCGACATCGCGATCGTCGAGATCGGCGGCACCGTCGGCGACATCGAGTCGCTCCCGTTCCTCGAGGCGATCCGCCAGATGAAGGTCGAGCTCGGCTCGCAGAACGCGATCAGCGTGCACGTGACGCTCGTGCCGTTCATCGCGACGGCCGGCGAGCTGAAGACGAAGCCGACGCAGCACGCAGTCAAAGAGATGCGCGAGATCGGCATCCAGCCCGACGTGCTCTTCTGCCGCTGCGATCGCCTGCTCTCGCGCGGCATGAAAGAGAAGATCGCACTCTTCTCGAACGTCGCGGTCGACTGCGTCATCTCGGCGGTCGACGTGAAATGCATCTACGAGCTGCCGCTCGCGCTCCACGCAGAAGGCGTCGACGAAAAGGTGAGCGAACTGCTCGGGATTTGGTGTCGTCAGCCGGATCTCTCGAGCTGGCAGCGCATCGTCGAACGATTCACGAAGCCGCAACGCGGCACGGTGAAGATCGGCGTCGTCGGCAAGTACGTCCACTTGAAGGACTCATACAAGTCGCTCCACGAGGCGCTCGTCCACGGCGGCCTCGAGAACGACGTCGGCCTCGATCTCGAGTACATCGACTCCGAGCTCTTGAACGGCAACGCCGTCGAAGAATCGCTCGCGCATCTGGACGCGATCCTCGTCCCCGGCGGCTTCGGCGACCGCGGAACCGAAGGCAAAATCGAGGCGATCCGCTTCGCGCGCACGAACAAGGTCCCGTTCTTCGGCATCTGCCTGGGCATGCAGCTCGCCGTCGTCGAGTACGCGCGGAACGTCTGCGGCATGCACGACGCCAACTCGGCCGAGTTCGCGCCCGACGCGCCGTTCACCGTGATCGAGCTCATGCCCGACCAGCGCGGCGTCCTCGACAAGGGCGGTACGATGCGACTCGGCGCCTATCCGTGCGTCCTCGAGCCCAACACCGCAGCGGCCGCCGCGTATGGCCAGCAGCAGATCAGCGAGAGGCATCGCCACCGCTACGAGGTCTCGAACAAGTACCGCGAGAAGATGGTCGAGCAGGGGCTCGTGCTCTCGGGCTTGTCGCCGGACAAGCGCCTCGTCGAGATGATCGAGCTGCGCGACCACCCGTACTTCGTCGGCTGCCAGTTCCACCCGGAGTTCAAGAGCCGGCCCCACACGCCGCACCCGCTCTTCACGCGCTTCGTCCAAGCCGCCGCACAGCGCATGCGCGAGCGACAGCGAACGACCGGCGTCGGCGAGACGAAGGGCGAGAGCGAGCGGCCTGTGCCCGGCACCGACGTCCGTCCGTCTCGTCCGCTCAACTGATGCGCCGATCTGCGCCGCCGGTCGTGGACGGTTCGCGATGGGGCGGGGCTTGGCTCGCCGGAGCGGCGATGGTTTCTCTCACGCTCTTCTCGATCGGGGCGTGCGGCGACGCTGGCGGGACGGGCTCGACCGCGTCGCAGGGCGGCGGTGGCGGCGAAGCCGCGACGTGCGATCCGAATCACCTCTTCGGCGTGCCGAACGAGAACACCGGGCTCGACGACACGCAGTGCTCGCCTTCGTGTGGCTGCGGTGACGGCGCGTGGACGCCCGAGCCGTGGACGGACGCTCGCGTCGCGAGCCTTCGGGAATGGACGCTGACGGCGACGCCGGCGGATCTCGAAACGGATCCGTACGAGACGACGCCCGCGCCGCCGCAGGCAGGGCAGGTGTGTGGGTTCGTCGTCGACGATCTCGCGGCAAAGACCTACCACCTGACGACGTTCGACAGCGCCGACGCGGCGGCGCAAGCCGGAGCCATCGTCACGCACGAGGACGCCTGCGGACTCTGCTCCTCGCTCGAGGACCTCGCCGTCTACACAGGCACTCCAGATCTGACTGCCCCCGTTCGAGGCTGCGGGATTGAGACGCTCGGCGACCCCGTCGAAGCCGATGTTGCTTGCCTCGAGGAGCTCGGCTTCACGCATCCCTGCGCTCAAATCTGGGGTTACAACACGCAGCACACCAGGAGCGTGTGTCTCGACACGTGCAGCGCGTTGCTCGGCGCCGCTTACCAAGAGAGCGACGGCTCGCTCAACGCGTGTCTGCAATGCGACGAGGACATGAGCGGCGACGTCTTCAAAGCCGTGGCCGGTCGTACGCGGCGGAACACCGGCGTCGCGTCCGCGCTCTGCCGCCCCTGCGAGACCGTGGCGCGGCTCGCGCACGATTATCCCTGACGTTTAGGCGGGTCGCGGCACGCCTCGCCCCGATCCCTCGCGCTGCTACGCTCTCAAAATGCGGGGGAAGGCTTCCAAGGTTTTGGGCGTGGCTTCGTGCGTCGCGCTGCTCTCTCTGATGTTGCCGGTGTCGGCGAGCAGCGTCGCTCCGACGACGCCGAAGTGTCCGACGCGGCTCACGGTGAAGAGCACCAACAAGCCGGGCTCGTGCTTCATCGACGAGCGCGTGACGAATCGCCAGGGGGTCCTGCAGTACCAATGCGGTGACGGTCCTGCGAGCGCGACCTTCGGGAGCGATCGCTTCGAGGGCGCCGTCAAAGACGGGCAGCTCTCGATCGAGCTCAAGACCGAGTTTCCATTCAGCGACCACTGCAAGTGGCAGAGCACGCAGCGCATCGAGGGGACGATGCAGCCGGGTGGCCTCGTCTTCACGTACACGGAGGCGCCGCTCCCTGGGCAAAAGGGCTGCGCTTCTGCGTGCACGGCGAGCGGCGCCGTCGCCCTCGATTGAGCGCTGCGCGCGCGGGGTAATCGCGGCGCTCGCGCTCGATTGAGCGCTGCGCGCGCGGCGTGGTCGCGGCACAGGCGTGGCGTCGCCGTTCAGGGCGCGACGACGCGCATCACCGGACCGGCCGTCACCGTGATCGAGCGCGCGCGGAACATGTCTCCGTCGAGCACCCACGGTCCGTCCGGCTCCGGGAAGCGAACGGTGAAGCGCTCTACCAGCGCATCGACATGCCCGTCGCCTCCGATCGTCTTGCCCATGATCACGCGCGGCGCTCGCGGGCCGAGCTCTGCGGGTCGAAGCGCGCTCGCCACGAGGTGAAACCGATCGGTGCGCTCGCCCGCGCGGTAGCAGACCTTCATGCCGAGCCCGAGATCGCGGACGACGGCGGCGCAAAGTAGCGATACCCCCGCGATCGGCTGCCGCACGCCGTCGACCTCGAGCTCGCACGGCATCGGGCTCAAGATGCGATCCGCGAGCGGACCGCCGGTGAACGACTCTGCGAACACGCGCGCGACGATCCTTCCTGCGAGAGGGACGCCGGTCGCGCCGCGTGCCTCGTACTCCTCGAAGAACTTCGCGACCAGGCCGGTCCCTACGATAAAGCCGACTCTGTCCTCGGGCCCGGTGGCCGTCTCGCTCGTCACGCGCAACGTCGGACGTGGCAATGCGTGCACGCCTTCGGGATCGGCGATCCAACGGTCGAGCAACGCGAGCGGCTCGCCACGTTCGCCGAGGTTTCTCGCGACTGTGCCGACCGTCCCCAGCGGGAGTAGGGCGACGGTCGGGAGCCGCGTCACGCCCATCGTCGCCCGCGCGTGGTCGAGCGCCGTGACGCCGCTCATGAAGGTTCCGTCGCCGCCTGCGAGCACCACGAGAGACGCCCCATCGTCGAGGGCTCGGCGAACGATCCCGTCGAGATCGTCGACGCTCGTCGTCTCGTGCACGCAGACGTCCGCCGAGGCTCGGGTGCGGACCCTCTCGAGCAGCGCGCTTGCGCGGAGGCCGCGAGCGTTCAAGTTGGCGACGACGTGGACGCGCATCGACATGGCGATCGAAAGAAAGAGGGGGATACGGCAGGCGCGCCGCTGGACTCCACCCGGTTCGCTTCGTAATACTGCTCCGGATAAATGTCGCCCTGGTATCGCCCGACGCTCGGGCTCATCGCGGTCGGAGCGTGCGTAGTCGTCACGGGCTGTGGCGTGTCGCCCGCCGTTCAGGCAGCGCAGGATCGGGCCTACGATCGCCTCGCCAAAGAGCTGGCCCGCGAGAAGCAAACCGGGGAGCTGGACGACGGCGAGGTGCGTGACGTGGCGCAAGCGCTCGCCGACGCCGAGATCGCCGCGGCGAAGGGCGTTGAGGGAGAGGCGACGATCGCCCGCTATTCGTCCTGCGCAGACCAGGTAGAGGACGCGCTCGAAGATCGCGCCGATCGCGGCGACGACGTAGCCGCGGCGGCCGGAGAAGTGCTCCTGTCGTCGGGCCTGGTCGACGAGGACGAGTACGTGGACTTCATCGAGGACGAAGATCCCAGGCCGGCCTTTCGCGCGCTCGGTGCTCGCGGGCTCGTCGACGACGACCAGTTCGAGCTTCGTCGGAAGCTCTTCCTCGACCTCGACGAGCGCGTTCGACAGAACGCGATCAAGGCGGCCATGTCGTCGTCGTCACCCGACGACCTCGCCGCGCTCGCAGAGGCGGCTCGCCTCGATCCGTACCCGAGCGCGCGGGGCTTCGCGGCGCGGGCGCTGGGCAGACTGGGCGGAAAGCGTGCGGTCCGCGCGCTCACGGATCTCTGGCTCCACGCGGATGGCCGTCTTCGCGAGGCGATCGTCGACGCTTGGGTCTCTCCCGCGTCGTTCGAGGCCGGCGGCCGCGAGGCCTTGGTGCGCGCGGCGGAAGAAGGCGGAGAGGGCGCGCTCGCCGCGGCGATCCTCCTCGCGAGGATCGCTCCCATCAACGACGCGGCGAGCGCCGCGAAGGACGTCGGTGTCGCTCGGCTCGAGCACGCCATCGAGAGCGGCACGCGCGCCGAGCGCGCTCTCGCGATGCTCATGTCGCCGACCAGCAAAACCGTGCTCGCCGCGCTTCGAAAGTCGAAGGACGACAGCGATCCCGGCCTCGCCGCCATCGCGCTCGCGCGGCTCGCACGGGAGGGGGAGCTCATCGAGCAGAAGACCTCGCGCGATGCGCTCCTCGCCCTCGCGCAGAAGGACGATCCAGAGGCGGCGCGCGCGCTCGGTGAGCTCGCGATACTCGGCGATCAGCGAGCGAAAGCGCTCCTCGAGAAGCAGCTAAAAGACGAAAACGCGTTCGCGCGCGCCTTCGCGGGCCGCGCCCTCGTCACGCTCGGCCATGCGGTGGCGAGCGCGATGCTCCTCGCCGACAAGGAACCCAGCGTGCGCGCAGACGTCGCGTGTGCCGTCCTCCGCAAGCGCTGAGTCGCGGTCGACGGCGTTTCCCGTGCGTCTCGTTGACCGCGCAGGCGCCCGGTCCTAATTGAGGCCGATGTCCCTCTCGGTGGATTCGGTGAAACAGGCCGCGGGTGCCGTGCTCGAGCCCGAAACCGGCAAGACGCTCGGTGAGCTCGGTTTGATCCGCGACGTCAGCGTCGAAGGCGCGACTGTGAAAGCGCGCGTCATGCTGCACACGCCGGCGTACTTGCCGCGCGAGGCCCTGCTCGAGCACGTCGAAAAAGCGATCAAGAAGGCCGGCGCGACCTCTGTCTCGATCGAGACGGACTACGAAATGACCCGCCGTGACGTGCAGGCCGACGATCCGTGCCCGCTCGTCTCGAACATCGTGCTCGTGATGAGCGGCAAGGGCGGCGTCGGCAAGAGCACCGTGGCGACGAACCTCGCACTGGCGCTCTCACGGGCCGGCGCGAAGGTCGGTCTGCTCGATGCGGACATGTATGGTCCTTCGATCCCGACGATGCTCGGCGTCAACGGAAGGCCGGTCAGCGCGGACGGGCAGAAGTTTCTCCCGCTCGAGCGCTTCGGCGTGAAGCTGATGTCGCTCGGCTTCATGCTCGAGGATCCGAAGCAAGCCGTGGTCTGGCGCGGTCCCATGCTTCAGGGCGCGCTCCTTCAGTTCTTGAAGGACGTCGACTGGGGACCGCTCGACTACCTCGTCCTCGATCTGCCGCCAGGCACGGGAGACATCGCGCTCACCATTTCGCAGAAGCTCCGATCGACCGGCGCCGTCGTCGTCACGACGCCGCAAGAGGTCGCGCTGCAGGACGTCTACAAGTCCGTGAGCATGGCGCAGAAGGTCGGCATCCCGATCTTGGGCGTCGTCGAGAACGAGAGCTACTTCATCTGCGACGGCTGCTCGAAGCGCCACGAGCTCTTCGGCTCCGGCGGCGGTCGCGCGATCGCCGACTACGCAGAGGCGCCGCTGCTCGGACAGATCCCCATCGACCCGGCGATTCGAGAGTGGGGGGACGCTGGAACGCCGGTCGTGCAGGCGGCGCCCGACTCCACGGTTGCGCGCTCGTTCTACGAGATCGCGATGCGTCTTGCGGGGCGGATTTCTGCGGCGAACCTCGAGCGCGGCGACAGCCTCGTCATCGATCGCTCCGGCGGCAAGAACCGACACCTGCCCATCACGCGTTGACCGCGGTCGACTCGCGCGCGGACGCCGCCAATCAAAAAGGCGGCCTCCGTGAGGAGACCGCCTCTCTTCGAGCGGCCCGACCGTTCGCCCGGCATTCCAGGCACGGTCGGGCCTCTTGCTACGTCGGGCTCAGCCGCCTTCGACGCTGGCGACGACGTCCACCGAGGCGCTGACGGCCACGGAGAGGTTATCGCCTGCATCGGCGATCGCGACGCCGGCCGGGATGATGCAGAACGCGGCGGTCGACTCGGCCTCGACGGCGCCTTCCAGATTGGCCGAGACGTCGATCATGGCCTGCGCGTTCTCGACGAGGAGCTTCGCGCGCGCGGTCGCGATGGCGTAGATCTGCGGCAGGTATTTCTTGAGGACGGCGATCTTCGCGTCGAGGTTCGCCGCACCGCTGATCTCGACCGACGGCGGCGTGCACTCGGCTTGCGCGCTCGCGCTCGCCTTACAGGACGCCTTGCAATCGGCCGACGCTTCACATGACGGGGGCTTGAGCTCTGCCTTGCAGCGAGGCGCCGTCCCCTCGACCGAGCACGAGCCCGAGCACTCGCCCTCGCACTTGACGTTCGCGCTGCCGTCCGCCTGGCACTCGCCGCGGCACTTGCCGTCGCAGGTACCGTTGCAGATGCCGCCGTCCTGCGTGCCGCCCGTGCAGGTCCCTTCACAGCTGCCGTCGCACGAGCCATTGCAAGAGACCGCGACGTTCGCCGAGCCCTCACACGAGCCGGTGCAGCTGCCGTCGCATTTGACGACGAGGTCACCCGGATCGCAGCGTGCTTCGATCGAGCCGGGATCGCAGCTCGCGTCCACCTGACAGTGGCCCTCGCATCCGGCCTGGACCTCGGCGCTGAAACGACACTCGGCCGGTTGCACGCTGATGGTGATCTGCGCGCTGATCTTCGAGATCTCACCGACGGCGAGGTTGCACCATTGGGTCGTGTAGTCGCCCGGGTCTGCCGTATCGACAGACTTCGGGTCGACCCCGAGCTCGACCGCCATACCGCGGCAGCTCGTTCCGAGGTCGCTCACCATCGCGCTGGCGGCGGCAGAGAAATCACCGATCGCTTGGATCGCGACGCCGAAGTCTGCGTTGGCCTGGCCGTCCAGACCCCAGTCGACGGAGAGCATGTTCGTGCCCGGCTTGAAGTCGGTGCAGCACAGCGCATCGAGCGGGTTCCCGACGTCATCACAGCCCCCGCCCACGAACGACGCTCCGACAGCCACGAATCCGATGGCGGCCATCGCACCGGCACGGCGGGCGAAGCGCCCGGAATTCTGCTTCTTGGTCTTCATCCAAGCTCTCCTTATTGGTGAGACGAGGGTTTCCTCGCTCAGATCTCAGTTCGATTCTGCCCAAGGGGCAGCGCAAAGTGCTCGACGAGCATAGCCCGTCGGGCGAGGCGTTCGACGGGCGACGCGGCCAGAGAATCACGAAAAACTTCGACTGGCCAGCCGCACCCCTTCGGTAGAGGCGACGGATCCGTGCGCCCGGTGAGGCGCGATTGCGCGCCGCGCCCATATCCGACCGCGGTCGCTGGTTTCTCCGATATTGGCGCCGAGGTCTCGTTGCCTCAGCGAAGGCCTTGGCGGACTACTTCGCCTGCGCCGTTGCCTCAGCGAAGGCCTTGGCGGACTACTTCGCCTGCGCCTGCCAGCACTGGAACTTGTTCGGAGCGGGGAAGTACGGGAGGTAGCAGTGGTGATAGGCGCCATCCGTAGAGGAGAGGCCCTCTCCCTCGTCGAGACACTCGCCGTGCTTGCCGCTCGGGCCGGCGGGGCAGTCCGAGTCGACCGTGCACGTGTCCGGGAACGAAAGATCGAAGCAGGCACGCTGCCCTGACGAAGCCTCGATGCACGCGACGCTGTTGTCCGGACCCGCAGGTCCGCAGTCGAGATCGTTCAGGCAGTTGAAGCAGAAGTTGTTCGTCGCCGGCGGCTTGCACTGACCCGAGCGCGGGATGCAGAAGTTGCCCACGCACGTGAAGTCGTCGTTGCAGTCGCTGTCGGCGCCACAGGTCTTCGCGCATGCCTGGTAGCCGTTGATGTTCACGCACTGGAGATCGGGTGCGAGCGAGCAGTCGGTCGGTCCAGCGCACGGCGCGCAAGGCTCGCGCTTCAAGCAGACGTTTCGAAGAAGCGCGACGGCGCCCTCTTGATACGTCGCGCCGTCCGCGGTGAAAGCGCTCGGGTCGACGCAGGGATCGGTGTCACCCTTGTCGGTGCCGCAGATCTTGTTCGAGACCTCTTGGACTCCGCAATACATCCCCGGACCGCAATCGGTGTCCGCTTTGCAATCCACCGTCGAGCAGTAGGCCTCGGCATCTGCCTCGCCCTTGGTGATGCACTTCATCGGCTTGCACTCGGCGGCGGTGCAGTGACCGTCGCTGCCGGTGCCGTCGGTGCACGGCGTGCCGTCGGGGCACGCGAAGGAGCTGTCGCACTCGGTGCCGAACGGGCAGAGGAGACCATCGTTCGGGGCCTTGTCGCTGTCGGTGCAGACCAGGACCTCGGGTCCCTCACCCAAACCCTTGGTCGGATCGTCGTCCGCCGGGATCGAGTCGGACTTCTGCGCGGCGCACTCCTGCAATCGCGATTGGCCGCGCGCAGGCGAGTAGCACTCGTTGTGCGACGTGCATTTCAGGACGCAGCGGTTCTCGACGCACGCGTTGTTGTCGAGGCACGTGCTCGGATCGCACCGTCCCTCGCAGACCCCGTCGACCAGGACACCTCCGTCGCATTCGGAGCAGCCCGGCCAGGAGAAGAGCGCCATGCCCGCAAGAACAACTGCACCGAGCATGGTCGCATGACGAGGAAAGGACAGCTTCATGAGATCACCTGGGCGCGAAGACGGCGCTGAAAAGTGCGGTCGCGAGGGCGGCGCGGAGAGATAGGGAAGGGAGGGCGTCGCGAAGAGAAGCGCTGTTGCGACGCGGGCGAAGAGTCTGTTGCAGGGACCGGCCTTGACGTCGCGCCGCGTCGCCGGGATAGTTGGATCCGCGCCGGTCGACGGGTCGCCCGCGCGTGCTGGTCGCTTACTACATTCGACCCTGCGGTGTAAGCCATGCAAAAGCTCCAAACGCTCCTCTCTTTCGCCGTCGTGTCGGCTGTCTCTGTCGGCCTCGCCGGCTGCGCTGAAGAGGCGCCTCCGTTCCCGGAGGGCCAGGGGCAGACCCCGAACGCCAGCGCCAATTACCCAGAGGGTCCCTACGGGATCGACAAGGGCTCCGTCATCGCGAACTACGAGTTCGTCGGTTTCGCGAACCCGGACGTCGATCACGCGACGCTCCGCCCGATCCAGATGGCCGACTTCTACAACCCCGATGGCGAGGGCGTGTATCCGGCCGGCTCGATCTATGGCGAGGGCAACGCCAAGCCCCGCGCGCTCCTCATCACGGTCGCCGCCTCGTGGTGTGGTCCCTGCCAGCAGGAGGCGAAGGAGATTCTGCCGGACGAGTACACGAACCTTCACCCCAAGGGCGTCGAGTTCTTCATGAACCTCGCCGACGGACCGACCCCGGGCGAGCCCGCAGAGACGAAGCACCTCGTCAGCTGGACCACGAAGTTCGGCACCGCCTGGCCGGCCGTCATCGATCCGTCCTACAAGCTGAGCGCGCTCTTCGAAGCCGACGCCTTCCCCGCGAACCTCATCATCGACACCGAGACGATGAAGATCGTCGACGTCGTCGCGGGCGTCCCGGACTCGTCGTTCACCAAAGAGCTCGAGACGCTCGTCGAGTAATCCCTAAGCGTCGCCGGGCTCGATCGATGGCGGTCGAGCCTGTGGGACGCAGGCGCTGCCGGATGCCGGACAGCGACAATTCGCCGATGGCGAGTCGGAGACAACGCATGATTCGCACACTGAAGGGCCTCGCCGCGTTCGGCGGGGCTTCGGCTCTTTGCCTCATCTTCGGCTTCGGATGCGCCGGCGCGCATGGGGCTGACGGTGGGACCGCCGCTGAGGCCGCCGCCACGACGGCTTCGGACGCCAGCTCGGACGGCGGAAGCGCGGTCGCCTCGAGTGACACCGGTGGGACGCACGCTCCGGACTTCACGCTCGCGACGCTCGACGGCAAAAACGTCAGCCTCTCCGACTACAAGGGCAAGGTCGTCCTGATCGACTTCTGGGCGACGACCTGCGACCCGTGTCTCACCGAGATGCCGCACCTGGTCGCGCTCTACGAAAAGCACAAGGACGCCGGTTTCGTCGTCCTCGCCGTCAGCGCCGACGGCCCCGAGACGCGCGCCGCGGTCAGCACCGTCGCCCACGACAAGGGCATGAGCTTCCCCGTCCTCCTCGACGAAGAGACGAGCGTCATCGCACGCTACAACCCGAAGAAGGACATGCCCTTCTCGGCCTTGATCGATCGGAACGGCAACATCGTCCGAAAGGCGAGCGGATATACGCCGGGCGACGAGTCGAAGCTCGCGGCCGACGTCGAGAAGCTTCTGAAGTAGCGATGCAGAGTCCCCGCAGGACGCGCGCGCTGGTCGGCGTCGCGAGCGCGCTCGGCATGCTCGCATTCGCGAGCGAGGCCCGCGCCGTCGACGCCCAGGTCGGCGACGAGACGTTGACGGTCGACGTCACGAACACGGCGATCACCGAGTACGCGTTCGACAATCGCGACGACTCGACGACGAGCGTTCCGCCGCCGCCGACGATCGTCAACGACACGTTCGGCTCGTTCACGGACCGCCTCAACGTGCAGGCGTACTACTGGCGCTTTCGGCTGGGCCTTCGCCTCGATGCGCTCGCGTATTTCGCTCAGCTCGACGATCGCGACATCGCCGACATCGCGAAAGAGCGCCTCCCCGATTCCACGGGCGCCGAGCGCTACGACTACGAGACCGCGTTCCGCCGCGAGCTCCACACGCGCTACGTCAACACGATTTATCCGGCCAAGCTCTTCCTCGGCTACACGGCGCCGGGGGTCGATCTCACGGTCGGCGACTTCTACGCGCAGTTCGGTCGTGGCCTGGTCCTGAGCGTCCGCAAGCAGGACGAGCTCGCGATCGACACGACCGTTCGCGGAATGAAGGCCGCGTTCAAGAAGAGCTGGGAGGACGCGAGCCTGGCGGTGACCGCGCTCGCCGGTCAGATGAACCCGGTGCGCGTCGACGACCAGACTGGACGACGCTTGAACGGCGAGGGCTCGCCGCTCTTCTTCGGTTTCCCGACGGCCGACGACTTCACATTTTACCACTTCGACGAGACGGGACGCGCCGGATACACGACCGTCGACGCGAGGCCGAGTTACCTAGAAGATTCGCTCTTCGGCCTCTCCGCCGAGGCGGGGCCGACGTTCCTTCTCTTCGGCGCGCACGGCACGGTGCTGAAGCGCCCGTCGCACGCGGAAGAGTACGTCCGGTGTCGCGCCGCCGACGGCGCGAACTGCGAGTCGGACTACCCGACGTTTGCGACCGCGAACGTCGCGCGTCTACACGACACGATGATCACCGCGTCCGGGTCGCTGAACGCGCCGAACATCTTCGATCACGGCGACGTGTATCTCGAGGTCGCCGGTCAGCACTCGATGGATGGGCGTCCCGTCGCGGTGAAGGGCAACGACTTCGAGCGCATCCCGTCTCTCACTGGCTACGCGGTCTACCTCGCCGGAAACTTCCGAGCGGGACCGGTGACCCTGAACTTCGAGGGCAAGCACTACCACTCGTTCCTGCCTCTCGCGGCGACGATCAATTCGAACAGCGCCGCCGACGGTGTCTTCGCTGCGCCCGAGTTCGACACCGTCGCCTACAACCAGCCCCCCACCACCGAGGCGATCTACGCGCAGGTGATGGGCGCGCCGAACATCTGCATCACCGGCGGACGCCTGCGCGGCGACTACCGCGTATCGAAGGATCTCTCCGTGTACGGATGGGGCGGCTACTACACGAGCCTCACCGAAGCGAACACGCAGAACGTCGACTGCGACGGCTCGAAGCCCGAGCTTCGGACGAACACGATCGACGCGGCCAGCGGCGCCGACGTCGAGTTCAAACAGGGCTACGTCAAGGCGTGGGTCGGCTTGCGCGATGCTCGCCACGCGGCGCCTGTGGTCGGCGTGAACCTCGACGAGCCGAGCGACGGGTTCTACTCCGAGGGATATGTCCGCTACGACGTCTCGCTGCACCTCGGCGGCGACTTCACGCTGCAATCGCAGGGCTTCCATCGCCACCGCTACGAGCCCGATCTGCGCGCGGACAGCTGGAACGAGGGTGAAAACTACCTCGCGCTTCGGTGGGCGCCGCACCTCGCGTTCATCTTCGGCTACGAGTACCTCGGTCGCTCGGGTTGCACGCCCGACCCGTCGACGCTCGTCTGCCACTACTTCAACGGCGCGATTCAGTTCAAAGCGTCGGATCGCGACGATCCGGTACAGCAGGTGTTCGACACCGTGAGCCTGTTCGTCGGTCAACAGCGCGGAGCGATCCGGTGTGTCTCGGGGGTTTGTCGCAATTTCCCGCCCTTCGAGGGCGCCAAGCTCGAGCTCACATCGAGGTTCTGAAATGCTGCCTCCCGGCCCCCGCGGTTCCTCGCTCGCGTTGACCTATCGCTGGCTGCGGACACCGTTCGAGTTCATGGAGGATTGCCGTGAGCGGTATGGCGACGCGTACAGCTTCAAGCTCCCGGGCCTGCCAGACCTCGCCGTGTTCTCGAACCCCGAGGTCGTGAAGTCTATCTTCGCCGAGCCGGGAGAGAACCTCCACGCAGGCGCGTTCAACCGCTCGCTCGAGGCGTTCCTCGGCAACAAGAGCGTCCTGATGGTCGACGGCAAATCGCACGCGCGAAAACGAAAGCTGCTGATGCCCCCGTTCCACGGCGAACGCATGACGTCCTACGGCGACGTCATGTTGTCGCTCGCCGACGACGCGATCGACGCGCTACCCGAGGGCGCGCCTTTCGCGTTTCACGGTCCCATGAACCGCATCGCGCTCGACGTCATCGTCCGCAACGTCTTCGGTTTCGAGCCCGGCCCGCGCGAGGCCGAGGTCCGCAAGAACCTGAGCGAGCTGCTCGAGATCATGACGTGGCCTCCGTTCCTGCTGCCGTGGGTGCGCCTCGATGCTGGGCGATTCTCGCCGTGGGGTCGCGCGCTCGAGAAACGACGCAAGTCCGACGAGATGATTTTCGACGAGATCCGTCGCCGCCGCGCCGGAGGCACGCCGCACAAGGACGACATCCTCTCGCTCTTGCTCGCCGCCCGAGACGAAGACGGAAGCGAGATGAGCGACGAAGAGCTCCGTGACGAGCTCGTCACGCTGCTCATCGCGGGGCACGAGACGACGGCTACGGCGTTGTCCTGGGCGGTCCGGTGGATCCTTGCGGACTCGGAGGTCGAAGCACGCCTCCACGCGGAGCTCGAGAGCGTCGGAGATCTGACTCCGCAGCGCGTACAAGCGCTGCCCTATCTCGATGCGACCGTGCGGGAGGCGCTGCGTCTCTGTCCGATCATCCCCATCGTCGGGCGCATCGCGCAGAGCGACGTGTCGGTCGGTGGTTTCGACCTACCGAAGGGCACCGGCGTCGTCTGTTCGATCTTCCTGGCCCACAGGCGACCCGAGGCGTTCCCCGACCCGACACGCTTTTACCCCGACCGCTTTCTCGACAAGCGCATCGCGCCGTACGAGTTCTTTCCTTTCGGAGGCGGAATTCGACGTTGCATCGGGATGGCGTTTGCGCTGCTCGAGATGAAGATGGTGCTCGCGAAGCTCTTCACGCGCACGACGCTGAAGCTCGAGCCGACGCGCCCAATCCGCTACGAAAGACGCTCAATCACGCTCGTCCCGTCCGATGGGCCGCGCGTTCGTCTGGTCGAACGTCACCCTCGCGTCACGCGCCGCGCGGCGTAGTTCTGAACAAACTCCCCAGTAGCTCGGCAGACTTCGGCGAGGTAGGCTCCGCCCCCCGACTCGACGGGCGCCGTGGCGGCGCACCCGATCGGTAGATCTTTCCCGCCCGTACCCGAGCCATCCATGAGCACCGAGCCCGCAGAGACGAAGTCCGAAGAACCCAAGCGCGAAGAGTCCGCGCCCGCGGACGACGCGCATGGAGAAGCTCGAGCTGCCCAGCCGAGCGCTCCTACGCCGAGCGATTCGACGCCGAGCGATTCTGGCGGGGCTGCGACGCAAGCCGCGTCCGAGCCCACGAGCGCTGCCGCGGCCGAGCCCACGAGCGCCGCCGCGGCCGAGCCGACGAGCGCCGCCGCGGCCGAGCCGACGAGCGCTGCCGCGTCCGAGCAAGGTGGGGACGATCACGCGGACGACGCCGATGGCGAAGACGCGGAGGGCGAAGCCGACGCCGACGGCGGAGAGGCCAGCGCGGAAGGCGCTGCCGCCGCGGACGGGACGACCACGCCGACGAAGAAGAAGCGTCGCCGTCGCAAGAAGAAGAAGCCTGTCGGCGTCGAGGGCGCAGAGGGCGCGACGACCGAAGGCCAGCCCGCTCCAGAGGGCGGAGACGCCGAGCACAAGCGCCGCCAGCGACCCGATCCGCGTGAAGCGTTGCCTTTCCGAATCGGCGAAGAGGTCTTCGGCAAGGTCGAGAAGGTCACCGAGGACGCCGTCTGGATCGACGTCGCCGGCAAGGCGCTCGGTCTGTTCGATCGACGCGAGCTCGAGGGCGGAGAGCCGCCGCAGGCGGGCGATCAGTTCATCGCGACGGTCGCGAGCCACGGGCTACGCGGCGGCATGCTCCGCATGTCGCGCGCGACGTTCCCGATCGACGACGCCAAGAAGAAGGTCGAGGCGGCGCTCGCGTCGGGCGAGCTCATCGAGGGCTTCATCACGGGCGCCGTGCGCGGCGGCGTCGAGGTCGACATCGATGGTCTACGCGCGTTCGCGCCGGCGTCTCACGTCGAGCTTCGTCCGGGTGCGGATCTTTCGCCGCTCGTCGGTCGCCGCATGCCGTTCATCGTGCTCCAGTACGAAAAGAAGGGCCGTGACGTCGTCGTCAGCCGCAAGAAGTTCCTGCAAGAAGAGGCCACGAGCGCACGGGCCGAGGCGCTCAAGACGCTCACGCCCGGCAGTGTTCATCAGGGCATCGTGCGCACGATCGTGCAGTGGGGCGTGTTCGTCGCGCTCCCGGATGCGGGCAACCTCGAGGGCCTGGTCCACTCGACCGAAGCAAGCCACGAGCGCGGCAAGCTCACCGATCTCTTCAAGCCCGGCGATCACATCGAGGTCAAGGTCCTCAAGATCGACGAGAAGGGGAAGCTCTGGCTCAGCCGCAAGGCCATGACCGGCGACCCGTGGGACGCCGTCGCGCAGAAGTACGCGCAGGGCACCCGTCACACGGGCAAGGTCGTTCGCATCCAGCCGTTCGGCGCGTTCATCGAGCTCGAGCCCGGCATCGACGGCTTGGCCTACACGGCCGACCTGTCGCTGAAGCCGATTCAGAACCCGAAGGACGTGCTCAAGCTCGACGAGGAGATCGAGGTCGTCGTCGCCAACTGCGATCCGACGACGCGAAAGATCTCGCTCCACCCCGCGCCGCCGCTCGACGAGGCCGACGAGCCGCGTCCGCGCGTCGGACCGCATCGTGTGGTGAAGGTCGCGATCGTCACGACGACAGAGGCGGGCCTCATCGTTCGCGTCATCGGTCTCACCGGACGGGCGGCTCGAGGCTTCATCCCCGCGGGGCACACCGGCACGCAGCGGGGCACCGATCTCCGGAAGGTGTTCCCCATCGGCACGAAGCTCGAGGCCAAGGTGCTCGAGGTCGACCCGCGTCGCGGCGAGACGAAGCTCTCCATCCGCGCGATGAAGGAAGACGCCGAGAAGGCCGCGTACCAGGAGTACCGCGAGCAGGTCACGCGAGAGGCGAAGTTCGGGACGTTCGCCGACTTGCTGAAGAAGTAGTCGAAGCGGAGCGGCCGCCTCGCTTTTCGAGCGGGGCGGCGGCCCGGCTACTCTCGCCCGAGCGCCCGCACCGGATCGAGACCCGCCGCCCGGTACGCGGGGACGAACCCGAAGACGAGGCCGATCGTCGTGCTCGTGCCGAGCGCGATGGTCAGCGTCGTCGCGTCCGGGACCAGCGACCAGCCGAGCGCATACGCGAAGAGGCCGACCGCCGTGTAGCCGAGGATCGTGCCGCTGATGCCACCGAGCGTCGCCAGGACGAGCGCCTCTACGAGGAACTGCACGAGGATGTCGCCCTCGCGCGCGCCGATCGCCATGCGAATGCCGATCTCGCGCGTTCGCTCGGTCACGCTGACGAGCATGATGTTCATGACGCCGATGCCCCCGACGACGAGGCTCACGGCCGCGATGCCGACCAAGAGGAAGGTCAGCATGCCGAAGATGCTGTCCTGCAGCGCCTGAAACTCTGCCTGACTGTGGACCTGAAAGTCGTCGTCTTGGCCCTCCGCGATGTGGTGGCGATCGCGAAGGATCGCCTCGGCTTGGCGCTGCGCCTGCGTGGTGGTCTCGGCGGTCGTCGCGCTGAAGAGGATCGCGTGGATCTCGCCTGGCCGGCTCTTGATCATCGTCGCGCGCATCGTCGAAATCGGCATGACGACGATCTCGTCCTGGTTCTGGCCGAACGGGCTCTGACCTTTCTCTTCGAGGATGCCGACGACCTCGAAGTAGAAGCGGCCGATGCGCACGGACTGGCCGACCGGATCTTCGGGGCCGAAGAGCGACTGCGCCGTGTCTTTGCCCAAGAGGCAGACCTTGTCGCCGGTGTTCTCCGCCTCTCGGGTCCACACGTCCCCCGAGGCGATCTTCCAATTTCGGATTTCGAAGTAGTCGAGCTTCGTCCCGATCGCGGACGCCGTCGCGTTCTCGCCTTCGTGGACGAGCAGCGCGCTCAACCGGAGAAACGGCGCCGCGCTCGAGACGCTCGTCGACTCGTGAACGATCGCCTTCGCGTCCGACTCGACCAACTTGCTGGCGACCGAGCTGTCCTTGGCTCCGCTCGCTCGCGCCGAGCGCGGAAACACGATGAGCGCGTTGTTTCCGAGCGCGCTGACTTGGCTCGTGACGCTCTCCCTCGCGCTCTTCGCCAGCGCGGTCACGGTGACCACGGCGGCGACGCCGATCATGATCCCGAGCGTCGTGAGCCCTGCGCGGAGCTTGTTCCGTCGAACCGCGCGGAGCGCGATCATGATCGAGGCGTAGAAGCGTAGAAAGAAGCCTCTCATTCGTGCCTCAGCGCATCGATCGGATCGAGCTTCGCCGCGCGCCGTGCCGGCAAGAACCCGAAGATGATCCCGACAGCGCCGCTCGTCACGAGCGCGGTCACGACGGCTCGAACCGGGATCGTGAACTCCCAACCGAGCGCCTTCGCGAGGAGCGCGACCCCGGACAGGCCGATCAGCAGGCCGAGGATGCCGCCGAAGAGGGACAGGACGATCGCCTCGATCAGAAACTGCGTGAGGATGTCGCCCTCACGCGCGCCGATCGCGAGGCGGATTCCGATCTCGCGCGTTCGTTCGGTCACGCTGACGAGCATGACGTTCATGACGCCGATCCCGCCGACGAGGAGCGAGATGGCCGCGATCGTCGAGAGCAGCGCCGTCAACGTGTCGAACGTCGCCTCGTTGGATTTTCGGATCTCGGTCGAGGTTCGAATGCCGAAGTCCGGCTCGTCCTCTGGGTCGATCTTGTGACGTTGCCGCAGGATCTGCTCGATCTGCGCGCTCGCCCGGTCGACGGTCGCTTCGTCGTTCGACTGCGCGATGAGCATCTGCACGCGCCCGGGTGCGCTCGGGACCAGGCGCGCTCGAAACGAGCCGATCGGCATGAGCACTCGGTCGTCCTGATCTTCACCGAACGGAGACTCGCCCTTCTTCTCGAGGATGCCGACTACGCGGAACGGGTAGCGACCGATGCGAACGTACTCGCCGATGCAGTCGCCAGAGCCGAAGAGCTCTCGCTTCACCGACTCGCCCAGGATGACGACCTTGTTCTTCGTGCGAAAGTCGCTCGGCGCAAATGTCGTCCCGGACGCCACGCTGAAGTCCATGATCTTGAAGTACGAGTCGCCGATGCCGAGCACCGTCGTCGAGACGTTGCCCTCTCCGGCGACGACCTGCGCGCGCGTCGTCGATTGTGGCGTGATGTCCGCGACGCTCGTCGCCTCTCGAAGGACGGCGGCCGCGTCGTCCTCCGTCAAGCGCGCTCTCGGCTGCGTCTTCGCGCCGCTCGACCGCGTGTCCTGGGGAAATACGTAGATCGTGTTCGCGCCGAGGGTCGCGATCTGCGAGAGCACGCGATCGCGGACCGCGTTGCCGAGCGCGACGACGATCACCACGGCTGCGACGCCGATCAAGATTCCGAGGATCGTGAGGCCTGCGCGGACCTTCGCGCGCGAGAGCGCTCGCAGCGAGAGGCGAATCGCCGCGAAGAGGGCCCTCACGTCCCCTCGTCCTCTGGCGTCGGGAGCTCGGAGAGCGCGCGCTTCGCGTCGAGCGGCGCCGCCTGCACCGTGTCGGACTGTATGCGTCCGTCGCGCATGCGCACGACACGCTTCGCGCACGCTGCGATGTCTTGCTCGTGCGTGACGAGGCAAATCGTGATGCCGCGGCTGTTGAGCTCCTGCAAAAGACCGAGCACCTCGTAGCTCGTACGCGTGTCCAGGTTTCCGGTCGGCTCGTCGGCGAGCAGAAGCGGCGGATCCGTCACGAGCGCGCGTGCGATCGCCACTCGCTGCTGTTGACCGCCCGAGAGTTGATTGGGTGTGTGGTGCAGTCGATCGGAGAGGCCCACGGCGTCGAGCGCGCGGAACGCACGGTCACGCCGCTTGCGAGCGCTGACGCCTCGATAAATGAGCGGCAATTCGACGTTCTCGAGGGCGGTCGTCCGCGAGAGCAGGTTGAAGCCCTGGAACACGAAGCCGATGAGGCGATTTCTCACGATCGCTCGCGCGTCGTTCGAGCGCGTCGTCACGTCGACGCCGTCGAGTACGTATCGGCCGATCGTCGGACGATCGAGGCAGCCGAGGATGTTCATCATCGTGCTCTTGCCCGACCCGCTCTGACCGACGATGGCGATCATTTCGCCGTGCTCGATCGTGAGGTCGACCTCGCGAAGCGCGCGCACGATCGCCGCTTCGCTCACGTAGTTCTTCGAGACCCCGGCGAGCTGAATGAGCGGCCCTTCGCCGGGAGAGGCGACGGCTGCCACGGTCAGAAGAACCCCTTCTTCTTCTTGCCCGCCGCCACCGCGTCGGTCTCGTCTCGAACGATCTTCGCGCCCTCGAGATCGGTCTTCAGCTCGGTGTACGTGCCGTCGCTGATGCCGATGTCCACCACGCGCGGCTCGATCTTCTCGCTGCCTTGGGTGTCGTCGGTGATGACGTAGATGCGACCCTTGCCCGCCTCGAGCTTCGGCAGCGGATCCTGCGGGATCGGTTTGCCCGCGTCGTCGGTCGGGGGCGACGGCTTGAAGCGAAGCGCCGCGTTCGGGATCCGCGTGACGTCCTTCACCTCGGCCGTGTGGACGGTGACGGTCGCCGTCATGCCAGGCATGAGCTTCATGTCCGGGTTGTCGACGTCGATGACGGCCGAGTACGTGACGACGCCTTGCGTGGTCGTCGGGCTGAGACGCACCTGCACGACGTGGCCGGAGAAGCTCGTCCCCGGGAACGCGTCGACCGCGATGTCGGCGCTCATCTCGGCGCGCAGTCGACCGACGTCCGCCTCGTCGATGTCTGCGAAGACCCGCATCTTGCCGAGATCCTGCGCCAGGACGAAGAGCACCGGTGCCTGAAAGCTCGCGGCGACCGTCTGCCCGGGATCGATCGACCGCGTGATGACCACGCCATTGATGGGAGACGTGATCTTCGTGTAGCCGAGGTTCGTCTTCGTCTGCTTGAGCTGCGCGCCGATTTGACCGATGTCCGCCTTGGCGGCGTTCACCTCCGCGGCTGCCACGTCGTACGCGCCCTGCGCGGCCTCGACGTCGGCTTGCGACGCCAGTCGATCTTCGGCGGCCTTCTTTGCGCGATCGAGCTTCAGCTTCGCCGAGGCGAGCTGCGCCTGCGCGCGCGTGACGGACGCGTTCGCGGCGGCCATCTGCGCGTTGCCGGAGTCGATCTGCGCCGAGACGATCGAAGGATCGATGATCGCGAGGACGTCGCCCTCTTGGACCTTGTCGTTGAAGTCGACTCGAACCTCTGTGACGCGACCAGACACCTGGGCGCCGACCTGGACTTCCGTCACGGGTTTCACCTGACCCGTCGACTGGACCGTCTCGGTGATGGTGCCCTTGGAGAGCTCTACGAGGAGATACTTCGCAGGAGGAGGGGGCGCGTGAGCCTTCCGGTACGCCAGCAATCCACCGATCCCGACGACAAGCACGACGATGACACCGAGAACGCGAAGCCAGCGCCGCGATCCCTCGACGGAGGCCAAGTCGGCCTTGAGCTCTGCCCGCCGCTTTCCGCCGCCGGAACCGTCCATCCGTCGGTCTTAGCAGGCCTCCCGCCAAGGCTCCGGTCGAAACGGGGTTTGGGTCGAAACCGGGCTTGGGTCAAAACGGAGCCCGACGACTCGGGCCGCTCCTTGAACTCTGGTCGGGTACGGAATAGACCACCCGGCTAGTGACGCCGACGCTTTCCATCGGACCCGACACCCACGTCACGATCTCCTACACCCTGTTCGATCAAGAGCAGGGGACGCAGGTGATCGACGACGGCGAGCGTGTGACGATCTCATACGTGCACGGCTACGGCCTCATTCTGCCCGCGCTCGAGCGCGGCCTCGCAGGAGAGTCACGTGGCTCGCATCTCTCGGTCATCGCAGAACCGGACGACGCGTTTGGTCCTCACGAGGCCGAAGGGGTTCTCGAGATCGATCGCGAAGGTCTCGATCTCGAGGGTGCAGACACGCTCGAGCCCGGTGTCGAGGTCGTCGCCTCTGGCGAAGACGGTGAGTTCTTGATGCGCGTCCTCGAGGTCCGCCCCGACTCGCTGCTCGTCGACACGAACCACCCCATGGCTGGCAAGCGCGTCCGCTTCGAGGTCGACATCCTCGAGGTTCGTGCCGCGACCGATGTCGAGGTCGATGAGGCCCAACGCGCCGCCGAAGACGACGACGAATGCGGTTGCGGCCACCCGCACCATCACTGAGCTTCCTCACCGAGCTTCCCAGCCACGAGCTCCCATCATGGGGCTTCGATGGACGAAGCTCTCTCGATCGCAGAAAAGACCATGACCAAAGCCACCAAACCCCCCGTGTTCGGCCCCAACCTCCTCGACGTCCGCGTGCGCGAACGCTTCCTCGCGAGCGGTCAGCTCGATCCGAAGGCGCTCGAAAAGTACCTCGGCGAGCTTCCCGACTCGGCGGAGCGCTACGAAAACCTCGGCCTCGAGCAGCCCGCGCTGTCCGGCGAGGGCGACGAGCCCGAGAGCGAGTGATGGACCCCGAACTGCCGCAGCTCGATTTCTCGACGTTCGTCCTCGGGATCATCGGCAGCGCCTATGTCCATCTCGGCGACGCGCCCGCGCCCGACGGCTCGGTCGATCAAGACTTCGAGCTTGCGCGGCAGAACATCGACATCCTCTATCTCCTTCAACAGAAGACGAAGGGGAACCTCACCGGCGAGGAAGAACGCCTGGTCGAGCAGGCGCTCGCCGATCTCAAGTCTCGCTACGCCGAAGTATCGAAGGATGGGTTGCCGAACGCCGGAGTGGCGAAGGGCGCCTCCAAGAAGTAGCTTCCACTTTGATGAAGCTCGCCGGCGTCCCATCGCTCGTCGCATTCGTCGGCCTGACGTTCACGCTCGCGTGTTCCTGCTCGAATCGCCCGCAGAGTGGTGGTGACAGCTCGGCAGAGGTCGCCGAGCCTGCGCCGATTCCTTCGGTGCTGACGCAGGCGCGTCCCGCGGGCTCCGTGCTCGTCGAGCTCGGGTCGAGGCCGCTGTCTTTCGCGCCCCTCGTCGCCGCGGTCGACGCGTCCGTCGCGAAGGTCAAAGCGGTCACCAAGGTCGACGTCCAGGGTCGAGAACGAACGCTCCAAGAGGGGCTCGGCACCGCGTTCATCTACGATCCGGCTGGGTATCTCCTCACGAACAATCACGTCATCGCGCATGCGACGGAGATCACCGTCGAGTTTCGCGACGGGCGCGATCTGCCGGCGCGGGTCATCGGCAGCGACGCTCGCTCCGATGTCGCGGTCCTCAAGGTCGAGGCCCCGAACCTCCCCGCGTTGCAGCTCGGCGACTCGGACGAGGCGCTCGTCGGCGATTGGGTGGTCGCCATCGGCAACCCTTACGGCCTGGCCCACTCGGTCTCTGCCGGCATCCTCTCTGCCAAAGGACGCACGATCGACGACGTCGACGGCCTGGACGCAGAGGGCTACTGGGATTTTCTTCAGACCGACGCGAGCATCAACCCGGGCAACTCGGGCGGCCCGCTCTTGAACCTGAAGGGCGAGGTGGTCGGGATCAACGCCGCCATCCGGAAGAACGCGAACGGCATCGGGTTCGCCGTCCCGATCAACATGGTCAAGGACCTGATCCCCATCCTCCTTCGCGACGGAAAGGTTCGTCGGAGCGCGCTCGGCGTCATCGTCGGGGACGTCTCGCCCGAGCAATCCCAGCGCCTTGGTCAGACCGAGCGACGCGGCGCCTGGGTCAAAGGCCTTCAGGGTGCCGGTCCCGCCGACAAGGGCGGCATTCGCGTCGATGACGTGATCGTCGCCTTCGACGGAAAGCCCATCGCCGATCCGAACGCCCTGCGTTGGTACGCGAGCATCTTCGGCGTGGGCCGGACCGCGAAGGTTCACGTCCTGCGGGACGGCAAGGAGCTCGACGCGAACGTGACTCTCAACGAGCTCCCCGAGCAACCCGACCCGTGACGTTCGCGTCTTGATGTAGGCTAGGCGCCGAGCAGCCGCGGCCGCTCGAAGGTCCGACGTTTGGTCGGACGACGATGACTCCGACCGAACGTCGGACAACGATGACTCCCATGCCGCCTCGTCGCGTCCACCCCCAAGCCGACTGCGTCAGCCGCGGTTTCGAGCCGTGGGCAGAGGTACGTGCATGAGGCCCGTCGCGCCGACCGACGCCGACACTGGAGAGGTCTCCGAGCGTGGGGCCCTCTTAGGCCCGAAGGCGGGGACCTCGGATCCTCCGCCGGTCCACGCCACACGACCAACCATGGAGAAGCCGGAACGAGGGGTGAATAGCACCTCAAAGGAGGCGTCCAACCGGGAGCTTCGCGCCAGAGAAGCCGAGGAAGACCGTGCACTCATCGCCCAGGCCCAATCCGGAGACACCGTCGCGTTCCGCCGCCTCGTCGAGCGGCATCAACGCCGGGCCTTTGCGATCGCCGTCGGCCTCGTCCGCGATGAAAACGACGCCCGAGAAATCTGCCAAGAGGCGTTTCTCCGGGTCTACCGTGGCTTGGCAAACTTCGAAGGGGGGTCGTCCTTCTTCACCTGGCTCTATCGCATCGTCACGAACCTTTCGATCGACCTCATGCGCAAGCCCGGCCGGAAGGCGGCCGAGCTCGACGAAAACAGGACCAACCTCCTCGATGAAGCGGGCGGCGACTTCGCCCTCGTCTCGCGCATCGACGGAGCCGACCCGATCGACGTCGTCCGCCGCAAAGAGATGGCGAAGCGGATCGGGGCAGCGCTCGAGGCGTTGCCCTCTTACCACCGCGCCGTCATCCTCATGCGAGAGGTCGAGGGCATGTCTTACGAAGAGATGGCCGAAGCGATGAATGTCTCGAAAGGCACCATCATGAGCCGACTCTTCCACGCCCGGCAGAAGATGCAGCGCGCCCTCGCCGACGTATACGCCGAGCTCGATCGAGGTCGTGCGCGCGGGGACGACGGTGCTCGCCGCGGGGCCGCCGACGCAAAAGCCGACACGAACGGAACGGCCGAAGGGGACGACTCATGAGCGCGCCCAGCGATCTCGAGCTGATGATGTACTTCGACGACGAGCTCGAAGAGCCCCGACGCGCGGACGTCGCCGCGTGGCTCGCGACCGACCAGGCTGGCGCGGCCAAGCTCTACGGCCTCGAGCAGGTCTCCACGTTGCTCCTCCAGTCGGATGCGGCGAATCCGACGGGTCGGGCGGCCGACGTCGCGAACGCCGTCATGGCAAAGATCACCGCCGGCGAGGTGGATCGAGACGAGAAGAGCGTGTCGAACGGCGCCGCGAAGAAGGCCGCGGCGTCCGTGCCGGACGCGGTCGTGCGACCCATTGGCTCGGCCAAGAAGGCCGAAGTTGCGCCCTCGGAGACGGCCGCGAACGACAACAACGGTCGGTTCATCTTCGGCCTCGCCGCGGTCGCGGCGGTCGCTGCTGCGGCCATGTTCTTTTGGGGGCGAACGACCGCGCCTACGGTTGCGGACAACGCGTCGCCGCTCCCCATCGTCACGGCTGGCGCGAGCGCCGCCAACGAAGCGCCGACCGCGATCGAGCCGCTGGGTGCGCTGCCGTCTGCGACCGCAGAGGCAGAGCAGGAATCTTCTGGCGCAGAGGTCGCGGCCGTCGACTTCGGTTCGCGGTCTGGGTCGATCTACTATGTTTCTGGCGCGTCACAGGGCGCGACGACGGCCGTCGTGTGGCTGACGGACGAGTGAGTTGTTTTTTCGTTCGCCAAGCGACCTCCGCGCGTCTTCTTCGCGCGGACCGTTCGGCGGACGGCTTTTGGAGGCTTCGATGAGGATCGCGGTTTTGGCCTTGGTGGGGGCGAGCCTGATGGCGAGCGGACCGGTGTCCGTGTTCGCGGCGCCGTCGCAGGTTGCAGAACCGACGGCGATGTCCGAGGCAGGTAACCTCCGAGACTCCGCGATCGCCGGCGACCCGACGCCGGCGCCGGTCTCGGCGGTGAAGGCGGAAGTCATCATTTTGCACGCGACGAACGACGGCAAGGGCATCGACCCGACGATCGGCAACCTTCCGGAGCTGAAGAAGCCGCCGTTCTCGGCGTACGACAGCTACAAGCTCATCGAGAAAGGCGACCTCGATCTCCCCAAGGGCGCGGCCCAAGAGAAGGCCCTCCCCGATGGCGGCAAGCTCGGGCTCTCGCTCAAGGACATCGTCCCGGCGAAGACGAAGGGCGAGAAGTCGCGCTTCATCTTGTCTGCGTCGCTACACAAGCCCGACGGGAAGGCGTTCTTGCCCGCGCTCGAAGTGAACGCAGCGCAGGGCGAGTACTTCTTCATGGCCGGCCAGAAGTACAAGGGCGGCATCCTCGTCGTCGGCGTCCGCATCCGCTGAGGGTTTTCGAAATCAGGGGCGTGGTGGCGTCGGGAGCACGACGCTGAAGACCGCGCCCTTCGTGTGCGCGTCGCTGGCGTTCTCGGCGGTGACGCGTCCACCGTGGCTCGTGACGATCGTGCGCACGATGTCGAGCCCGAGGCCGCTTCCGCCGCCTTCGCTGCGGGTAGTGAAGTACGGCTCGAAGATTCGCTCGAGGTGACTCGGCTCGATGCCATCTCCGTCGTCTGCGACCGCGACCCAAATCGACGCGCCGTCGGTCGCGACGCGCGTCTCGATCACGAGGTTGCCCCCGCGTGGCATCGCCTGACAGGCGTTCGTGATGAGGTTGACGAACACCTGCGTGAGCGGCCCATGCACGCCGCGCACGGCAGGTAGCTCGCCGTACCGACGGACGACCTCTATCTCGTTGGCGCTCACGACGTGGTCGCAGAAGATGAGCGCACGCTCGAGGACGTCGTGGATCGACAGCGCCTGCGGTGACGCCGCGGATGGACGCGAATACGCGACGAGGTCTCGCGTGAAGCCGAGCACGCGATTCGCGGCCTCCGAAATTCGTGCGACGCGCTCCCGGTCGGCCGGGTCGACGTCGTCCCGATCGAATCGCCGCTTGAGAAAGTCGGCGTAGGTCACGATGGAGGTCAGCGGATTGTTCAGCTCGTGGACGACGCTGGCGGCCATGCGACCGAGGCCGGCGAGCTTGTCGCTCTGGACGGCCTGATCGCGGAGAGATTTTGCCGCCTCGCTCTCGATTCGGAGGGCTTCGACGTAGCGAGCGCGTCGGACCGTCGCGCCCACCGTCATCGCCAGCTGCTCGACCGCCTGCGCGAGGGCGCGATCCGGCGCGTGATTCGTGGCGACATGCAGCGTCGAACCGTCGTCGAACGGGACCTTGTCGATCGTCTCGTAGAGCGCCTCTGGAAACAGGCGAGCGGCGTGGGCCTGCGGCTCTCTCGGGTGTGGCGCGTGTCGCACGATGAGCTGCTCGCCCTTGACGTCCGGCACGCAGACACCGACCCACAGCTCGCGCTGTCCGTCGGTGAAGGCCGAGACGAGTGCCCAGATGGCGTCTTCGAGCTCGCCGTCCGGAGGAAGCGTCGCGAGCTGAAGCAAGAGCCGCTCGGCGAGAGGCGAGCTCGTCGAGGCGATCGTCTCTTCGGTCGCGTCGGGGCGATTGGAGCCGCTCATGGCTTCCTCGACGAGCGCGGCGCATCGTCGCTCGAGCGGTCGAGATCGATGATCTTGGATTCGCCGACGTAGGATTTTGTCTCGTAGCGGGTGATCTTGCCGATCTTGCGGACGATCTCCGCCATGCGTTCGGCCTCTGCGGCGAGCGCCTCCATCTCGCGGACGTGCGGCTGACCGTCCTTGACGCGTCGCCGAATGATCTCGGCGTAGCCGAGCACGCTCGTCAGCGGTTGGTTGAGCTCGTGCGCGGCGGCGCCGGCGAGCTCGGCGATGAGCGACTGCTTCTCGCGTGCGCGCAGCTCTTCCTGCGCCGCGTCCAGGCTCTCTTGCATTCGGATGCGGTCGCGAAGATCGGTCATGACCCCGACGGACCCGATGGGGACACCGCGGTCGAGGATCAAGGCCGCAGACAGCTGAACCGGCACCAAGAGTCCGTCGCGCGTCACGACCTCGGCGCGGTAACCCTCGAGGCGGCCCGGACCGCCATACGAGGCGCCGCGGATGAGCTGCATGATCTCTCGGGCACCATTGCCGGGATAGAGCGTCTCGACGTTCGCCGACTGCACGACATCGCTCGCACGGCAGCGGAAGATGCGCTCGGCGGCGCCGTTGAACAGCAAAATGGTGCCGCGCGTGTCCGCGGAGATGATCGCGTCGACCGAGCTCTCGATGACGCGCTCGAGGAACTCCTTCGTCTTCGTGAGCTCGCGCTCGGTCGCGCGCTCCTGCGTGACGTCGCGGAACGTGAGGAGGGCGGTCTCTTCACCATCCATCGCAACGAAGCTGGTCGCGATCGTTCTGCGCTCTTCGTTCGCCAGGACCACCGTCACGTCGGCGACGCGAGGCTTGTCGGAGGGGCTACGCGCACGCGACCCGAGCAGCTCGAGGACGACGCCGCGCACCCAATCGCGCGCTTCACGCGCCACGATGTCGAAGAACGAGACCTGCGACAGGTCGGCTTCTTCAGCGCCGAGGATCTCCCGCGCACGCGGGTTCGAGAAGAGCACCATGCCGTCGGGGTCGAGGACGATGCTCCCGTCGGCGGACGCGTGAAAGAAGTCGGCGTAGGGTTCGAGCGCGCGAATCCGCCGCTCGGCCTCGAAGCGTGCGTAGGTGCTCTCGCGAGTCTGGTCGCGCAGGCTTTGCAAAATGCGCGCGTTGCGGAGCGCGATGCCAGTGGCGCTCGCGACGGTCCTCGCGACCCACAGCTCGTGCTCGGCCGGTCGGTGCGGCTCGCGGCCGCGAAGAAAGAGGACGCCCAGAGGCTTGTCTTCGTAGACGATCGGGATGCAGACGAGAGACCGGAACGCGCCGACGGGGAGCGGCGCCTCTAGGAAGACGGGATCGGTCTGCGAGTCCTCGACGACGTAGGCCTCGCCCGTCTCGAGGACGCGTCGGATCTCCGGGTAACGCGAGAGATCGATGGGTAGGTCTCGGAGCTCGCGATCGTCGCTCGCCGCGACGACGTAGCCGACCTTCCCCTCTTCACGGACCAGGACGATGCTGCAGCGGTCGACGCGAGCGACGTCGGCGATGCGACGCACGACCGTGTAGAGGATGCTTCGGAAGTCGAGCGTCGACGAGAGGGCCTGCGTGAGCTCGAGCACGACGCGCGCGTCGCGTTCACGACGAGCGAGGGCGTCGACCGAGTCCCTCAGTCGCAGCTGGGATTCGATCCGCGCGACGAGCTCGGCGGCCTTGAACGGCTTGCGGACGAAGTCGTCGGCGCCCATGTCGAAGGCGCGGGACACCTCTTCTTCTGCGTCGAGCGCCGTCAGCACGACGACGGGGAGGTCTCTCGTCGCGGCCGTCGCGCGCAGGATCCGGAGCACGGCGTAGCCGTCCGGCGGGGGCATCATGAGATCGAGCAGCACGATGCTCGGGCGCTTGGTCGCAAGCCACGCGACGGCTTCCTCGCCCGAGCCGAGCGTCTCGACCTGGAAGCCGGCCCGCTCGAGGGCCTGGGCGAGCACACGACGCGACACCGCGTCGTCGTCGACGATCAGCACGAGAGGAGTGGCCGGCACGATCCCAGAGAGGGTACGCGCGCATCGCCGAGAAGGCCAAAGAGCCTTCGGACGCGGCTATTCGAAGAGCTTGCCCTGGTCGGCGGCGCGCGCGGCGGCGAAGGTCTTCCCGAGGTGCTCGTGGGCGCGGCGGGTCGCGATGCGGCCGCGAGGCGTGCGACCGAGGAAGCCTTGCTGCAAGAGGAACGGCTCGTACACGTCTTCGATCGTGTCGCGCGGCTCGGAGAGCGCGGCCGCGAGCGTGTCGATGCCGACGGGGCCGCCGTCGTAGTCGTCGATGATGACCATGAGCAGGCGCCGATCCATGGTGTCCAGGCCGGCCGCGTCGATGTCGAGGCGACCACACGCGAGCTCGGCGATCTCCTTCGTGATCGCGCCCTTGGCCAGGACCTCGGCGAAGTCGCGTACGCGGCGCAGCAGCCGGTTCGCGACGCGGGGGGTCCCTCGCGAGCGGGCCGCGATGGCCTTGGCGCCGGCGTCGTCGATGGGGACCTCGAGCAGGCGCGCGCTTCGCCGGACGATGAGCTCGAGCTCCTCGACCGGGTAGTAGTCGAGGCGCATGACGTACCCGAAACGCGAGAGCAGCGGGCTGGTCAGGAGGCCTGTGCGCGTCGTCGCGCCGACGAGCGTGAAGGGCTTGAGATCGAGCTGAAGCGTCGTCGCGTAGGCGCCCTCTCCGGTCATGACGTCGATGCGGTAGCTCTCGATCGCGGGATACAGGCTCTCCTCGACGACGGGCGAGAGACGATGGATCTCGTCGACGAACAGGACGTCGCCGTGCTCGAGCTTCGTGAGCAGGCCGGCGAGCGCGCCCTTGTGCTCGATGGCGGGGCCGCTCGTCGAGTGGAGCGTCACGCCCATCTCTTTCGCGATGATCATCGCGAGCGTCGTCTTGCCGAGGCCGGGCGGGCCCGAGAGGAGCACGTGGTCGAGCGGTTCGCTGCGGCGTCGCGCAGCCTCGACGAAGACCTTGAGGTTCTCCTTGTGCTTCGTCTGGCCGATGTACTCGTCCAGGCTCGACGGTCGGAAGAGGCGATCGAAGCGGTCGTCGTCGCCCGAGCCCGACGGGGAGAGTACACGGTCGCTCATCTTCGATGATCTAGCGCAGCGCGCGACCGGCTTGAAGAGCGCGAGTCGACGCGCGTCTCAGGCGGGTCTCGACGACGGTCGCGCGGGCTGCGCCGGCAGCCAGATCGTGACGACGGCTCCGTCGTTCGCCCCGCCCGATACGGCGACGCTGCCCTGGTGAAGCTCGACGATCGCCCGCGACAAGCCAAGGCCGAGCGTGAGGCCCTTCGCGCGCGACCCGGCCTCTTGCCAGAACAGCGCGCCGAGCTCGGCGGCGCCGATGGCGACCGTGCCGTGGTCGACGTCGATGCGTACGCGCTTGCCCGCCGCGGCGAGCGTCGCACGCAGGACCACGCGCGCCGGTGCGCCGTCGCTCGTCGGCGCGCGGAGGGCATGCGCGACGACGACGCTGATCGCTCTCCCGAGATGCTCCACGTCCGCGTCGATGGCGGGGAGCCCGTCGGAGATCTCGAGCTTGAGTCTTCCGGCGTCGCCAGCGAGCTTCTGCGCACGCTTGGCGACGAGGGCCACGAACGGCCCGAACGCGACGCGGCGCTTCGCGAGCGCGAGCTCGCCGACCTCTACGCGGGCGGCGTCCAAGATCGTCTCGATGAGGGCGACGAGCTCGCGTCCGCGTGTCGAGATCAGGTCGAGGCTCTCGAGCTGGCCGAACGTCAACGTCGCCGGATCGATGCTGTCGGCGAAGCCGACGATCGCGTTGAGCGGTGTCTTCAGATCGTGGCTGACGCTCGCGAAGAGCAGGCCGCGCATGCGTCGGGCCGTCTCTTTTGCGTCGAGCGCTCGCTCTTGCGCGGCAGCGAACACACCGAAGCGTCCGGCCAGGCGGAGCGCGGCCTCGCCCAGTCGTTGCACGATGCCGAACCGCGCGACGAAGTCTTCGTCGGTGCCCCGCATGACGCGCTCGGTGCCGAGCGTGCGCAGTCGCTCGGTGCTCGACGAGAGGTCCTCGGACACGAGCCGAGCGAGGAGCGCCGCCGCGGCGGCGGCCAGCGCCACGAACCCGAGCGCGAGCGCCGCGAGGGGAACCGTGTTCTCGAAGCCGAGCCCGACGCCGAAGTCGACCTTCGCGGAGCCGCGAGGAAAGGGCACCGTGAGATGGAGATGGTCCTCTGGCGTGCGAACGACGGACTCCGGCGAAGGATCCTCGTCGAGCACGATGGCGTAGCCGTTCTTGCGCGCGACCCTCATGGCCGCTTCGGGGCCGACTCCGCGCGGCCCTTCGCCTGCGCCGACGACGCCACGCGCGAGCGCGAGCGCCGTCTCTTGGCGGCTCGCTTCGGTGAAAGCACGAAGGTGGGCGTAGCTCGCGAGCGTGCCCGAGACGCCGACGAGCGCGACGGGCACGACGACCGCGAGGACGAGGTTTTGTCGGCTTCTTTTGCCGAGTCGACCGGCTTGGTCGAGCGCCTCGATGCGCTCGGTGATGGGCTCGAGAGGCGCGATTTCGAAGAGACGCCCGACGCCCTTTTGCGCGAGCACGAAGCCAGGAACACTGGTCGCGAGGAGGACCGTCACGCCGAGGAGCGCGAGCTCGCGGGCCGCCTCTCCGCTGAGCCCAGGCGGACGAACCCAGGCCGTCCCGAGCGCGAGCATGCAGGGCGCGCTCACGAGGAAGCGCATCCACGCGACGACGTACGGGAGTCGGCGCAGGCCGTCGACGTCGGACGGCTCGACGGCCGAGCTACCCATCGCGAGCGCGCGTAGCACCCATCGATGTCGACGCACGAGCGACGCCGCGACGAGGACGGCGAAGAGCGTTCCCATCGCGGCGACGGCGCTCGTTCGACCGACGACGTCGACGATGAGGCCGGTGTCGAGTCGAAGGACGGTCGGGCAGAGCAGCGCGAGCGCGATGAACGCGACGAGCGTCAGCAGACCCTGCTCGGCGATGAAGCGCTTCGAGAATCCGGCGGCGACGTTCACGTGGGCCCCGGTCTCGACGACGGGACCTGGGGGATGACGGAGGGCACGCTCGGTCGATTCCCGTCCTCTGCTTGGTCGCTCTTGGAGCAGAGCGGCAGTGACACCGTGAACGTCGAGCCTTTGCCGACCTCGCTCGTCACTTCGATGTCGCCTCCGTGAAGGAGGACCAGCCGCTTGACCGTCGCGAGGCCGAGCCCCGCGCCGCTGTAACGAGCTTTCGTGTCCGTCGATTGGCGGTACGCCTCGAAGATCGCCTCGCGCTCGCTCTCGCGAATGCCAGGTCCCGTGTCGACGACGCGCACGATCGCGCGCTCGCCCTCTTCCGAGACGTGGAGCATCACCGAGCCGGCGCGCGTGAATTTGACTGCGTTCGCCACCAGGTTCGTGAGGATTTGTCGGACGCGACGTCGATCCGCGAGCGCGAGGACCGGGGCCGCGCCCTCCACGCCGACCTTCAAGCCCTTGTGCTTCGCTAGCGCGCGCGCTTCTCGTACGACCTCTTCCGAGGCGCGGCGCAGATCGAGCGAGCGGCGCGAGAGCTTGAGCTCGCCCGACTCGAGCGCGCTGAGATCGAGGATGTCGTCGATCAAGGTGCGGAGGTGCTCGCCGCTCGACCGGATGATCTCGACCGACTCGCGCGCGTCGTCGGGGAGGGGTCCGTCGACCTCGCTCTCGAGGACGTGCGAGAAGCCGAGGATCGCGTTCAGCGGCGTCCGGAGCTCGTGCGACAAGCCGGCCAGGAACTCGAGGCGTTGATGATCGATGCGCGCGGCGTCGGCGAGGTCTGCGCGGTAGCTCTTCTCGGCGGCGCTGAAGCGCTCGACGAGCGTGTTGAAGGCGACCGTGACGACGCCGACCTCGTCGAATGCGCGGATCGGAACAGGCCGCCCCGCGGGATCGGCGTCGGGCTCGGCCATGGCCTCGATGCGCTTGCGCGCGAGGTCGACCTCGTCGTGCGCCGCGCGCGCGTAGGAGAGCGTGACGGCGGCCGCGACGCCGACGAGCAGGAAGGTCACCGCGGCGACGGCGCGGGCGAGGGCGAGCGTCTCGGGCGGATCTTCGGGCGCGCTGACCATCGTGATGACGGACAGGTGCTCGAGCGGCGGATCGAGCGGGTGCGTCGCGAAGCGTTGCCGCCCCGACGCGGTCTCTGCGATGCCCTGTTCTGCGACGAGCATGCGGACGACCTCGTCGCGGTCGAACTCGTCGAGGCTTCCGTTGTCGATCGTCGCGCCGTCCTGTTGGACGAGCAGCATCTCGGTCCCGGTTCCCCGCGCGGCCTGCGTGAGCAGAGGACCGCGCTCTTCGAGCGCCGTCACGCGCAGCCGCGCCGCCATCGCAGCGCTCACCACTGTCGCCCGCGACAGCGCCTCGTCGTCGCTGGTTTTCCTGATCTGTCGGACGCCGAGGAGCGTGGTCGTGACTGCGGCAGCGATGCCGATCACGATGACCAGCAAAGGCGCGAGAGGCAGGAGCGGCAGTCGACGTCGCAACGCGGGAGATCATCCCACGTCAGTCGACGCTCCGGCGAATCGAGCGCGGGCCGTTCGGTTCGCCTCTTCGCACGGACCGCGCTCCGCAGGAGCCCGATGCTCAGCCGCCGTCGGTCGCGAGGAGCGCGAACACGGAGTGATCGAGCCAGCGTCCGTCACACCACTCGGCTTGGCGAGCGATGCCTTCGAAGCGGAAGCCGAGTCGACCGATGACGCCGAGAGAGGCGTGGTTGTCTGTCGCGGCCGCGACGCGCACGCGGTGCGCGCCCATGCGTCGGAACGCGAAGTCGATGCAGGCGCGCGCGGCTTCGGTCATGTAGCCACGTCGGTGCGCCTCGTTGCGGAGCCAATAGCCGAGCTCGCAGGAGCGATGCATCTGCACGCACTGCTCGAGGCCGACGATGCCGACGAGCGTCCCGGCGCCGCGCTCGCGGATCACGAACCGCACGGCGCGCCCCTGATCCCAATCGGCGGCGCAGGCCTCTGCGAAGCGCCCGCTCGCGACCGGATCGGTGTGAAACTGCACCCACGGCAGCCACCGCCCGAGCGTCGCGCGCGAGCCGTTCACGGCGAACCAGAGCTCGTGCCCATCGCCAGGATCGACCGGAAACAGGGCCAGTCGCTCGGTCTCAATCGGTCGCTTCGAGACCTCGGCCCGCGACGGGATCGAGAGCATGGCTACTTACACTCCACGCGTGCCCCGTAGACCTCGAGGTGTCCGCCCTCGTAGTCCTGCCACGCCGTGTACCACTCGCCGGCCTTCGAGCCGGGCGCGACGCTCGGCTGGGGTTGGTCGTTGCCTGCGACGCGCCCGATGGCGGACGGATCGTGGACGCCATCGCGATCGAGCTTCGCGGTCATGACCTTCAGGCGCTCGTACCAGACGAGCTGGAGCTCGCCGCCCTTGCTGACGCCGAGCCCGGGGTGGCGTCCGGCCTTCTTCACGACGTCGCCCTTGTAGAGCGGCTTCGCGCTGGCGCCGTCGAAGTACGCGCCCATGATCCCGTCGGCGCCTTCGTCGTTCCAGGCGACCCAGCACTGCTTGCCGGAGCAACCCATCGTCGGCCAGTCTGGGCGTGCGCGCGCCGTCGTGAGCACCTCGAGCTCGCCGACGTTGCGATCTTTCGACGAAGCGAGGAGGCCGTCCGCGTTGACGCCCGGCCCGGCGAGATCACCGAGCGGAATGCGCAGATGCCGGATCTCTCGAAGGGGATCGCGATCGACTCGGTACGTGAGCCTCAACGCTTCGCCGTCGAACGCAGACACAGGGAACCGCACTCGCACGCGGCCCCCGGGGCCTGGGTGGACGGCGGTCAGACGCACCGCCTCTCCGACTGGCTTGAGCGTCGCGTCGAACCGGCGTGCCCAGAGGTCTTCCGTGTTCTTGTCGGTCGGCGCAACCCACGTGAAGACGAAGCCGCCCTTCGAGCCTTCTCCTTCGGGGAGGACCACGACCGTCGGAGAGGTCGCGACGCCGACCGCTTGCGCGATCACGGTCGCGGCGCTGGCGATTCGGCCGTCTGCGTCGATGAAGCGCGCATACACGCCGGCCTCGGCGCCGCGGGCGTCGAAGTAGGTGAGTAGGAAGCGCTCGCCGACCTGAACGAGCTCTGGCTTTTGAATCGACTGGCCCTCGGGCGTCGACGGGAACGGCGTGGTCTTCGCGCGGAGCGCGTCGTCGAGCGCGACCGCAAAGGCTCGATCGGCGCCCTCTTGGCCCTCTGTCCAGGCGATGACGGGGCCTGCCGGCCCGGAAGCGATCGTCGGTCGACCTGCGGCGAAGAGCTTCACCTTGTCTTCCATCAGATCGTACGTGCGCGGACGAGCGAGGCCGGTGAGCTTGCAGGCGGGGTCGCCCTTGTTCGTCTTCAGCGCGTCGAGGTGCTGCATGAACGTCTGCGGGACGTAGTGCGCGCCCATGTCGAACGCCTCTTTGACCTTCGCCCGCGCAGCGTCCAAGTCACCCGACGCGATGGCTTCTTGCGCCTCGGAGATGAGCGGTCGAAACGGCAGCCCGTCGTCTTGAGACAAGGTCGCGCTGGCGGTCGGCGTCGCCGACGCCACCGAGGCCGATGGCCCCGCGTCGAGCGTCGCGCTGTTTACGCCGAGCGCCGCGCCGCTTCCGTAGGTTCGCCACGCGAAGTAGCCGCCGCCGGCGATCAGCGCCGAGGTCGCGACGAGCAGCAGCGCGCGACCGGCCGAACGCGGCTCGCTCTTCGCCTCTGTCGATGGGCCGGCCGAAGAAGGGCTGCCCCCGGGGAGGAAATGCGCACGAGAGCCCCGGACCGAGTCGCGTTCGTCGTCCGAGCTTCGCGGACCTGCGGGCGCGCCGGCTGCCGGAGTCGGCGGCTTCTCGCGTCCGTCGGTCGACTCGGGCTCGGCGCGCGGCGACAGGAGCATGACGTCATGCGAGGACGCTTCGGAGCCGCGGAGGCTCGCTGGCGACACGTTCAACGCGATGGCGAGCTCTTCCGCGAAGATCTTCGGGGTTTGGAAGCGCTTCGTGATGTCCCGGTGCAGCGAGAGCTGGAACCACTCCCGGAACGAATCGGGGAGGTCGGGTCGATACGTCTTGGGGTCTGGGATCTGATTCGCCGCGATCTGGGCGAACGTCATCGCGACGCCCTGATCGGTCGACCAGACCGTGCGACCCGTGAGGCATTCGTAGGTGATGCAGCCGAGCGCCCAGAGATCGGCCCGGAGGTCGACGGCGCCCTGTCCGCGGACCTGCTCGGGGCTCATGTACGCGGGCGTCCCGAAGACTGCGCCCTCTCTTGTGAGGCGCGCCTGCTCGCCGCCGTCGTCGACGGGCTGGTAAAACTTGGCGAGGCCGAAATCGAGGATTTTTGCGAGCAAGCCGCCCTCTTCGTCCTTCGTGACGAAGATGTTCTCGGGCTTGAGGTCGCGGTGGACGATGCCCTGAGCGTGGGCCTTCGTCAGGCCGCGACACGCCTGCGCCATGACGCTGACCGTCGTCTCGACGTCGATCTGGCCGACGCGGACCATGCGCTCGTAAAGAGACTCGCCCTCGAGCAGCTCGAGGACCAAGAACGGACGACCGTCCTCGAGTCGGCCGGAGTCGTACACGTCACAGATGTGAGGGCTTCGGATGGCAGCGACTGCGCGGGCTTCGCGGAGGAACCGCTCGACGACGGTGGTCGAGCTGGTCAGCTCGGCTGCGAGCACTTTGATCGCGACGCGCTTGCCGATGTCGATGTTCTCGGCCTCGTAGACGGCTGCCATGCCCCCACGGCCAAGCTCCCCCGTCACACGGTACTTACCGGCGATGACGGAATTGACCGGGATCTTCGCCTTTTGGGTCGACGCCATCAGGTCTTGGGCCTTGGGCCGGGAGCCTATTCGACACGGCCCGGGCGTTCAACTCCGGTGACGGCGTTCTGCCCGATGGGAGTCGCATCGGTCCCCACCGTGGCCGCCAAAAAACGCGCGTGGTGCATGGGAAGCCGAAACGCTCCCGAAACAGAGCGGCGCCTAGGCTGCGCCAGCCTTTCGAAGCGAAAGCGCACGGCCGAGGAGACCATGAAGCGAATCGTCGCCATCATCCGCCCCTTCAAGCTCGACGAAGTGAAGGACGCCCTGGCAGAGGTGCACATCGGCGGCATGACCGTCACCGAGGTGAAGGGCTTCGGTCGCACCGGCGGCAAGAAAGAGGTCTACCGAGGCTCTGCGTACGTCGTCGACTTCGTCCCGAAGGTCCAGATCGACGTCATCGTCGCCGACGCCCAGGTCGACCCGGTGGTCGACGCGATCGAGAAGGCCGCGAAGACCGGCCGCATCGGGGACGGGAAGATCTTCATCTACCCGGTCGACGACGCGATCCGCATCCGCACCGGCGAGCGAGGCGACGACGCCATCTAGCCGCGTCGCGCCGCCGATCGAGCGGCGCCCCAATCAGTTCGACGCGCTTCACAGAGCGTGTCCGCACCCCACCAGACGAACAGCCACCGATTGTGAAAGCCAAAGGGACGGGTAACCGAAAATGAATCCGAAAGAGGTGATCGACTTCGCCGCGAAGAACAACGTCGAGTACGTCGATCTCAAGTTCATCGATCTTCCGGGAACGTGGCAGCACACCACGATCCCGGCGCGCCGCCTGGACGAGGCGCTCTTCGAGGACGGGATTGGCTTCGACGGCTCTTCGATCCGCGGCTGGCAGCCGATCAACGCGTCCGACATGTCGATCATCCCCATCGCCGACACGGCGAAGATCGACCCGTTCTACGAAAAGAAGACGCTCAGCGTCGTCTGCAAGGTCGTCGATCCGATCACGGGGCAGCCGTACGGCCGGGACCCGCGGTACATCGCCCAAAAAGCAGAGGCGCACCTTCGCTCGACCGGCATCGCCGACACGTCGTTCTTCGGTCCCGAGGCCGAGTTCTTCGTCTTCGACTCGGTCCGCTACGAGAACACCCAGCGTGGCTCGGGCTTCGAGATCGACAGCGAAGAGGCGCACTGGAACAGCGCCAAGCCCAGCCTCGGTCACAAGGTGCGCCCGAAGGAGGGCTACTTCCCCGTCCCGCCGAACGACACGCTCGGCGATCTGCGTCAGTCGATCATGAGCCAGCTCGACGCGAGCGGTCTGACGGTCGAGGTCGGACACCACGAGGTCGCGACCGCGGGTCAGTGCGAGATCGGCATCAAGTTCAACACGCTGACGAAGATGGCCGACGACCTGATGTGGTTCAAATACGTCGTCAAGAACGTCGGCAAGAAGCACGGCAAGACGATCACGTTCATGCCGAAGCCCCTCTTCGGTGACAACGGCAGCGGCATGCACTGCCACCAGTCGCTCTGGCGCGACGGCAAGCCGCTCTTTGCCGGCGACAGCTACGCAGGCATGAGCGAGCTCGGCCTGAACTACATCGGCGGCATCTTGAAGCACGCCAAGGCGCTGACCGCCCTCACGAACCCGACGACGAACAGCTACCGGCGCCTGGTGCCCGGCTACGAAGCGCCGGTCAACCTGGCCTACTCGAGCCGCAACCGCTCGGCGTCGATCCGCATCCCGGTTGTCGCGGGCAGCCCCGCGAACGCGCGTCGCATCGAGGTTCGCTTCCCGGATGCGTCGTGCAATCCGTACCTCGCGTTCGCTGCGATGATGATGGCGGGCCTCGATGGCGTCATCAACAAGATCGATCCGGGCGACCCGCTCGACAAGGACATCTACTCGCTCTCCCCCGAAGAGCTGAAGGGCGTGCCGCACGTGCCGGGCTCGCTCTCGGAGTCGATCGAGGCGCTCGAGAAGGATCACGAGTTCCTGCTTCGCGGCGACGTCTTCACGCGCGACTTGCTCGAGACGTGGATGGAGATGAAGCGCGAGCGCGAGATCGATCCGGTGCGTCTGCGACCCGTGCCGTACGAGTTCTATCTCTATTACGACTGCTGATCGCGAACGCGCGACGGACAGACGGCTCCGTCTCCTCGAGATCGGGGCCGTCCTTGATTTCCCGAGCTCAGGGCGCGTGGACGATCTCGAAGCCGTTCACGTCGGAGCGCGTCCGGACCGCGCGCAGCTTCCCGTCGACGCGAAACATCGCCCACGCCGCGTCGCCGAACGCGAACGCCTGCATGCGCTCTGCGCTGGTCCCCATGTTCGAGAGCTTGCCCCAGAGGACGGTGTCGCGTCCGTTCGAGACGGTCTCGATCGTGCCCGTGCGCGCTCGCACCGTGAGGACGTGCTCCGCAAAGCGTCCGGGATCGTCCTCTTGCATCACGAGGAGGACGCGATCCTCTCCGAAGGGGACGATCTGGAGATCCCGCGTCCGCAACGGAAAGAACACGGAGACGTTCTTGCCGCGCACGCACCCCGAGCGCGGGCACGACACCGTGAGGAACGTCCCGGTCTCTCTCCATGCCCAGCGCGGCACGCCGCTCGGCGAGCAGACGAACGTGGGGCCGCTGCCATGTCCCTCGCTGTACCCGGCGCCGTCCCCGAAGGGCTGGGCGAGCGTGAGCGGCTCGTCGTACCTCGAGCCGTCCTTCGGGTAGAAGACGCGGAGCTCGGCGGCGCTCTGGCCGATCATCGCGAGGACGGGGCCTCGTTCGCTCGGACACGACAGGACCTCGCTCCAGCTCGCAGGCGCGGCGAGCGGGATGGGTGTGCCGAGCCTTCCTGCCGCGTGCGTCGCGACGAACGTCTTCTCGTTGTCGTCCGAGAACACCACGAAGCCGGACCCCGACGAGACGTTCTCGATCCTCTTCGCGTGGACTGTGGTCGCGAGCTCTTGCGGCCTCGGCGGCGCGTCATCCGGCGCGGGCGTGGACGGCTTGCTGCAGTCGACGGTCGCAGGTCCGCTCGCCACAAAGGTGCAGCGCCGCGAGCCGAAGACCTCGGATTCGCGGAACTCGACGCGCACCCCGCGATCCTCGCTTCGCGGCGGGAGCACGTCGCCGAAGTAGCCGAGCTCGTCGTCGAGAGGCGTGAGCTCGCTCGTCGAGAACTTCGCCGGCGCGAGGCACGGCGCAGACGTCTCGACGCGTTCGACGGGGGGAAGATCCGCCCTCGCGAGGGCGTCCTCGAGCTCGTCGATGAGCGGGCGTTCGTCGCCGCTGAGCCAGCGCGAGGGCGTCCCCTCGGGCGCGTACGCTCGCCTGGAGAGATCGATCGCCCGCCCGAAGCGCGCGTCGCTGGTGTCCACGCCGAGGTCGCCCCAGGAGCTCACGGCCGCTTCGAGCTCCGTCTGGCAGGTGTCCAAGCTCGCCATCGTTCGATCGCACAGGTCGATCGCGACCAGGCGATCGCTCGGCTTCTCGGCAGAGCCGAGCGGAGAGCGATAGAGGCATTGGCGCAGCGATTCGTAGGCCTCTGCGGTCGCGGCCAGGTGCTGGTGTCGTCGACGAAGAAGGAACCCCGCGACCGCGCCAGCGACGAGGAGCACGAACAGGGCTGTCACCACTACGCCGCGCTTCGACACGGGCGAAGTAGAGCCGAAGCGCGTGTGCTTGACAGCAGGCCTCTCACGTAACACAACGAGTGGCGTGAGAACCGACAGCCGCCTCTCGGTCGCGCTGCACGTCCTGCTTCACATGGGCGAGCTCGGGCGCGTCGTCACCTCCGACACGCTGGGTCCGATGATGCAGATGAACCCCGTCGTGCTGCGCCGCACGATCGCCGGCTTGAGAGACGCGGGCATTCTGCGCTCCGAGAAGGGACACGGTGGCGGCTTCGGCCTGGCGCGGGCGCTCGACCAGGTGACGCTCGGGGACGTGTATTCCGCGCTCGGCGAGTCGCCGCCATTCAGCATCGGTCCGCGCGATCCCAAGCCGCAATGCCTCCTCGAGCAGGCGGTCAATCGCGCGCTCGGCGACGCCCTCGACGAGGCGGCCGCGCTCCTCGTGACGCGCCTCTCGAGCGTCACGCTCGCCCATCTCTTCGCAGAGGCCGCCCGCGGGTCTCACTCGAAATCGAAGCGCTCGGTCTCACCCAAAGATGAGTCGGCGCGCGCGGCAAAGGCGCCGCGTCGCGCACCCAAGAAAAGGAATCTCACTCATGCATGACGTCATCATCATCGGGGGCAGCTACGCCGGCCTGGCTGCGGCGATGCAGCTCGGTCGCGCACGCAGGAGCGTGCTCATCTTGGACGCCGGCGAGCGGCGAAACCGCTTTGCCCACCACTCGCATGGCTTCCTCGGTCGAGACGGCGCCGCAGCGGCGGACATCGCCGCAGAGGGACGCGAGCAAGTCTTGCGATACCCCACCATCACCTGGCAAGAGGCGCGTGTTACCGAGACCCGCGCGACCGCCGGCGGCTTCACCGTGCGGACCGAGAGCGGTGAGCACTCTGCGCAGAGGCTCATCCTCGCGACCGGCGTCGTCGACGAGCTCCCCGACATCCCAGGCCTCCGAGAGCGATGGGGCCAGTCGGTATTTCATTGTCCGTACTGCCACGGATACGAGCTCGACCGCGGGAGACTCGGGATCCTGGCGTCGGGCCCTCTCGCTGCGCACCACAGCATGCTCGTCGCCGAGTGGGGCGGCGTCGGTCAGACGACCCTGTTCGTCAATGGCGTGTTCGAGCCCACGCCGGAAGAGCTCGCCGAGCTCGCGGCGCGGAAGATCCAAGTCGAGCGCGCCACCGTGACCGCCGCGCAGGGCGACGCGCCGGGCATCTCGCTTCAGCTCTCGGACGGACGTGTGGCCGTGCTCGACGGACTCTTCGCGATGCCGCACACCCGCCTCGCCGCGCCGTTTGCCGAGCAGCTCGGTTGCGCGCTCGAAGCCGGGCCCATGGGCGCGTACTACAAGACGGACTTTGCGAAAGAGACGACCGTGCCAGGCGTCTTCGCGTGCGGTGACGCCGCTCAACCGGGCGCGGCCGTGGCCATCGCCGTGGCGGACGGGACGATGGCTGGGATCGGCACGCATCGGTCGCTCGTGTTTCCCAAGGTCGCCGTCGCGGGGTGAGTTTGATACGCAATCGAGACCTGGCGGGCGCCGGCGTCCGCGTGGCGGTCGCCATGCGCTCTCGGCGTCCGAGCGTTCCCGCTCGCGATCTTTGGCGGCGTGACAATCCCTAGCTCCAGCGGCACGGGCGTTGCGAACGCTCCGTCCGATGACGCCGCCTTCGCTCTTCCATGAGGCCCCCATCGAGGTGTTGCGGCGGCAGCCTCGTACGATCCTCGAGCTGCTGCGACTCGCGGGCCAAGTCGTGTCGTCGAAGGACGCTTCGCCGATCGGCGTAGAGATCCTCGACTCCTCGCTCAACGAGCCGCAGCCCAAGGCTCTGCAGGCGGACTTCGTCGTTCGTCTCTTTGGTCGAGATGGGGAGACGGTGCAGACCGTGATCCTCGAGGTCCAATCTGCGCACGATCCGGACAAGCCCGCCACCTGGCTCCACTACGTCACCCGGCTCGTGGCCACGCACCGCGTTCCCGTGACGCTCATCGTGATCGCACTCGGAAACGGCGTCGCGCGTTGGGCTCGCAAGCCGACCAGCTTTGGGCCCAACTTGCGGTTCACGCCGATCGTTCTCGGTCCACGTGACTTCCCAGAAATTGCCAGCATCGAGGACGCGATACGCAATCGAGACCTGGCGGTGCTGACGGCGCTCGTCCGTTTGGCCGCCAAGTCGAAGAGGGCGCTCGCTGCCGCGGACGCCGAGATCATGCGTGTGTTTCAGGCCACGATGCGCGCTCGCGCGAGCGAGCTACAGACGGTCTACGCGTCGCTCATCGAAGGTGTCGCGCGACCGGCGCTGCGGGCTACACTCAGGACGCTACTGGAGGACGAAGGTATGGGCGCGCTCGAGATGATCTTCGAAAACGGCAAGCTGGAAGGCAAGGCCGAGGGCAAGCTGGAGGGCGAGGCGCGCGCGCTGCTGGTCATCTTGCGACGGCGCGGGTTCGAGGTGTCGACCGCGGTCGAAGAGCGCGTTCGGGCGACCGCTGGCACCGACGCCTTCGACCGCTTCATCGCCCGCGCGCTCGAGGCGAAGACGCTCGACGAGGTCTTTGCGGAGTAGGGCGGCTCGTTCGGGGATGCCGCCGAGCGCTTCGCTCTTTACTCGAGGTCGATCGTCACGCGCTGGA
>Ga0164241_10000707_pt1 | contig 52514 bp, 49 predicted proteins | sample OricomyardsoilBY_FD_108780 | JGI IMG/M metagenome (GOLD analysis project Ga0164241, IMG submission 108780) | Backyard soil microbial communities from Emeryville, California, USA - Original compost - Back yard soil (BY) | ecosystem: Environmental > Terrestrial > Soil > Unclassified | place: USA... | reverse complement strand
TTCTCGTGGACCCTACGGAGACCCTCTTCTTCTACGGCATTCACACGAGCAGCATGATCCCGCTCCTCGCTCACGACCTCCCACTCCGAAAAACTCCCCGGGAAATCCGTGACGCGAGTATCGTGTAGCACCCACACCCGATTGCACAGCGCTCGCAACAACGCGCGGTCATGGCTCACAAGAATGACCGTTCCCTCGTAGCTCTCTATTGCATCCTCGATCGCCTCGATCGATTCCACATCCAGATGGTTCGTCGGCTCGTCGAAGATCAACAGGTTTGCTCGTGACAGCATCATCATTGCAAGCGCAACACGAGCGCGTTCGCCACCAGATAGCGTCGCCGCGGTGCGCGCCGTCTCATCGCCGGAAAACCCGAAACGACCGAGGTGCCCATATATCAGCCCACGCTCCCACTGCGGTCGCATGTCGCTGATCACGTCATAGAGAGTCTTGTCGCCTGGTACCTGGGACATGTCCTGCCGGTAATACTCGACCGTGATCGAGCCACCAAGGCGCAGATTGCCCGACGTCGGCAAGCGGTCTCCGATCAATGTCCTCAGAAACGTGGACTTCCCCGCGCCGTTCGGTCCAACTATCCCAACGCGCTCCGTGCGATTCACCACGGCTGTAAGGTCGTTAATGAGCGTCCTTTCGCCAATCGCAATCGTCACGTGCTCCGCAACTACAACCTGGTCGCCACCGCGCTCGGCCGCCTGCAGTCGCAGCGCCATCGAACCGCTCTCGCCCACTGGTGGGCTCAAGCGTGCTACCCGTTCCAACCGCTTCCGTCGCCCCTTCGCCTGTTTTGAATTCTGGCCGGCGATATTTCGGCGGATGTAATCCTCTTCTTCGGATATGACCCGGGCTTGCTTTGAGAATGCGCGTTGCGCCGCCAACCGCCGCTCAGCGCGTTGCCGAATGAACTCCTCGTATCCGCACGCATACGGTGTCGCAGAACCGGCTTCAAAATGCAGTACATGATCCACGACGGACGCAAGAAAGGCACGGTCGTGACTTATCAGCAGAATCGTCTTCGCCGTTTCCCGCAGATAGGACTCCAGCCACGCGGTCGTATCAAGGTCAAGGTGGTTGGTTGGCTCGTCCAGCAGCAGAACATCGGCCGGACTCACGAGCTGGCGCGCAAGGCCTACACGACCTCGCTCTCCGCCGCTCAGATGTGCCAGCGGCCGAGTGCGCGCCTCTGCGGGATCGAAACCCAGCCCGTGAAGAACCGCATCGACACGCGGCGCGAACGTGTAACCGCCTTCTCGCTCAAATCGCTCGAGATCCCGGGAATAGCGGTCCAGATCTTTCTGCGTACACGCTTCACCGAGCTCGCCAAGTCGAGTGGCCTGATCCGCCAGTGATTGTTCCAGGGCCAGAAGCTCAGCAAACGGTCCTGCCGCGGCTTCCCAAACCGTCGAAGCACCCTCGAAGTCCCGGTGCTGGTCGAGCACGGAGATCCCGAGCGTTGGCGACTTGGCGACAGCACCGTTTGTCGGACGCTGCGCCCCCGTTATCAACTTGAACAGCGTCGTCTTCCCGATGCCATTCCGTCCGACAATACCCCACCGCTCCCCTTCGGCAACGGTGAAGGTAATGTCCTTGAATAGTGTGTTAGCGCCGAATTCAACGGACGCGTTCGATACGGATATTAGTGTCAACTCTGGGTCTGGCTTGAACGTGGTAACTGCGCGTAATGTAACGGAGACATTGCCTCATCCGCCCGGACAAACCCAACGGCTCTACTCAGACAGCTAAGCAGCCGATGATATCCACACCTTCCAATCCGATTCCGCGAGACCAAGGGTGACTTTCTGTCCAAAACGGACAAGCGGCTGCGTCAGCAGCAGCGGCTCATCAGCCAGCTTGGCAAGCCAGCTGTCGTCGGTCATGCGTGCGTGCTGCAGGCCGAGATCGAGATAACGCGCTGAACGTTTGTCGATCAGAGATCCGACCCCGAATTTCTGCGCGAACCTGCGCAATTCCCCCAACGAAGCGGCTCGCTCGTTCAGATCCACGAAGTGAACCTTCACTCGCCGCTCGGTGAAAAACCGTTGCGCCTTCCGCGTATCGGCACTCTTGCGTGTCCCGAATATCTGGACTTCCATCTCCGCTAATTTAACAAGCATGGATGCCTTTCCCACTCGCTATCATCCCGCCTGGTGGGTGCCGGGAGGTCATGCGCAGACGCTCTGGGGAAAGCTCTTTCGCCTACAGCACTCCGTGCCCACCAGAGCCGAGCGTTGGGAGACACCGGACGACGACTTCCTGGAAATACATCGGCTCGACGCACCCGATAACAGCACAGGTGATACGCCGCACGTTCTGCTCCTGCACGGTCTCGAGGGCACCGTGCATTCACACTATGCCCAGGGACTTCTCGGCGAGATGCACCGACGTGGCTGGAGCGCGGATCTGCTCATCTGGCGATCGTGCGGCAGCGAACCGAACAGAGCACGACGATTCTATCACTCCGGCGAGACTGACGACATCGACTTTGTCCTGAAGCGGATAACGCGCGAGCGCCCCGATTCACCTATTGGCGTCGCTGGTGTATCACTCGGCGGCAACATCATGCTCAAGTACCTCGGTGAGATCGGGCAGGCGGCGCGTGAGTTCATAGTCGCGGCGGCAGCCGTATCGGTACCGTTTGACGTCGGTCGCGGCTCCGATTACATCAACCGTGGCTTTTCAAGACTGTACCAGAAATACTTTCTCGACTCGCTCAAGCAAAAAGCGATCGAGAAGCAGGCTCGCTACCCCGACCTGCCGGACCCGGAGATAATCGGCAGAATCGAGAGTTTGAGAGCGTTCGACGATACAATCACAGCGCCCGTTCACGGCTTCAAAGACGCGATAGATTACTACGATCGATCCAGTTCCATTCATTATTTGGTGGATATTGCTGTTGACACACTTCTCCTCAACGCATTCGATGATCCGTTCCTTCCGCCGGATGTTCTGGATCGCGTAGCGGGAATTGCGCTTGCGAATCCACACATTACGGTGGAGTTTCCGCGACGGGGTGGCCACGCTGGTTTCATAGGTGGACGCAATCCGTTCAAACCGTTGTACTACCTTGAGCGCCGAGTCGGGGAGTTCCTCGCAGGCAAGTTTGCAGTGGCTACGGCCAGAAGAGCTGTCAACCCTTAACTCTGACGAAACTCATGCGAACAACTTTCTTCCTTATCGGATCTCTACTGCTTGCCGCGCCGTCGATTTTGTCTGCGCAGAACGGAATGGCACACGACATGTCTTCAATGACGATGTCATCGAGCCCCGGTACCGCCCAGTCCGATACCACGCTACCGCCGGACGCAGCACATTCACTTGCGCGACTCGATGCCTCGCCGCGCCATGGAGAATGGGTCACACTTCACACCTCCACGGGTGACGCACTGCAAGCCTGGGTTGTTTATCCCGAACGGCGTACGAAGGCACCAGTTGTTGTCGTTATTCACGAGATATTCGGGATGAGCACATGGATTCGTGCTGTCACGGACCAGCTCGCCAAGGAAGGATTCATCGCGATCGCACCGGATTTGATTCCAACAGGGAAAATCCCGGTCGGTGCTGACAGCCTCACGACACAGGAAGCTGTCGCTGCTGTCTCCAAACTCAATCCGCTCAACGTACAGGCTGGCATTTACGCGGCCGCTAACTATGCGATGGCATTACCATCTGCATTGCACAAGTATGGTGTCGTTGGCTTCTGCTGGGGCGGCACAGCATCGTTCGCACACGCGGTTGTATCACCGCAACTTGGAGCGTCGGTAGTTTATTACGGAACGTCTCCCAAGGCTGCAGATCTTCTTTCAGTTCAGGCGCCAGTGCTCGGCCTTTATGGCGGCGCCGACGCCAGGGTGGTAGCCACTGTCGCACCCGCTGACTCGCAGATGAAGGCGATGCACAAGATCTATGATCCAAATATCTTCGCCGACGCCGGACACGGCTTTCTTCGCGCACAGGCCGACAGGAACGGGGCCAACATGAAAGCCACGGAACAGGCGTGGCCCGCTACGATCAACTGGTTCCGCAAGTATCTCGGCTCATGATGTCTCTGCATGAAGCGGTGGTGGTGTTCTATGCGTGCGTATCTGGCATCGGGTTGCTGCTTTCCGTTTACGCAATGCTGCACGGCACGGTGCGGAAAGGACATGAACCTGGCGCAATCATGTTCCCGATGGCTGGTCTCAACACGCCAGTGGTCGGCGCAGCACTCGTAGCCTTTGGAGCGCTCGGTTACCTGTTGATGAAATATTCGCACTTTGATACTATTGGTATTCTCATTGGCGCTCTTGTGGCCGCGGCGGTTGGATGGATCGGCATGACGATCCTCATGGCGAAATGGGCGTTGCGCGGATCGCTCAACGATCCACACGAGGAGATCGAGGAATTGCAGGGAACTGTTGCGACCGTCACCCGTGCGATATCACCCTCTCAACCAGGTGAGATATCGTATTCGTTCCGTGGACAACCAACCGTTATTGCCGCACGCAGTATCTCCGGTGACTCTGTTCCGGCTGGAACCGAGGTCGTGATCGACAGGATCGGCGATGGAATTGCCGATGTGGAACTATGGTCAGTTGTGGAACAGCGGCTATAAAGTTTCGGCCATCGTGTAGTCCCGACAGTCTTACCGCGTAACGAACCGCAAGCCGCGAAAATCGACGCTCAGCGGTCGCTTGAATTGCCTGAGAGCAGAGCTTCCGTACTTTCGGAAAGCCGGTCTGCCGGCACGAACCCGAATCGTATAGCGGCCGTTGCCGGGGACAGCCAGGTTGAGGCCATACGCATCGGTTGCTGGGCTCCAGACGAACGGCATCGCGTACGTGTCGACTTCCTTTCTTTTCGAGTCGATAATGGTCGCGCGCACATTCAAGCCCGGCACGGCACGTCCGGTCGTGGCGTCGCGAATACTGATCTCCACATGGTTGACCATTCCGACGCTATTGTCGGTCGGGAGGTAAGCGAGTTCATCATTCCGCGGTGCCCACGCTCCCCGCGCAGGACCGATCAGCACCGCTACTGAATAGTCGCCAGACTGTCGTTGTTGCCCATTCGCCGGACGTTCGCGCAACGCAGCGGTGATCGATGATTCAACCGCCTTTCCCTCCAATCGAGATAATACCTCGGCATCACGACTGTTTCCTCGAGCAAGTCGCTGCGCCGCGCCAGCAAGCGAATCATCGGAAACCGTAATCCCGGTAAATATCGCAGTTACGTCTTTCCGAAACCGATTTCCGTTCACGCTATCTTCGCGTTGGTAGGTCGGCATCCCGATGCGAATCGTCAGCGTGAAAGGACTTTCGGGCAGAACCATGTTCTCCCCATACCGATTCAGGGTCTGGTGCCATCCGAACGGTAGCTTTGTGACAGTCTGCGCTCCCGTGATTGCGGCTGCCAGCGTTGCGCGCACATCCAGGCCCTGAACGGATCGCCCGTCCGCCGCATCGCGTACTACCACCGATACGTGCGCCGATCCGGGAGCGACTGTCGTATGATGCACCGGCAATGTGTCAACTCCAGCTTCGAGATCATAATAGTCATCGGCCGGAGTGATCAGATACGTAACGAGGTACTCCCCAGCGGCCATCTCTCCAGTGGCAACGGACTCCTCACGCTCGACCCATTCCAGTTGACGTTGTATGGATTTTCCTGCATCGAGCGATCTCTTGAGCTGAGCTTCGGTGGCGATATTGCTGAGCTCGAAAATGTTCGTCGCAGCGGGCGTAGTTGTTATCGTCGGTATTACATGCGAGACGGCATTGGTTTCAGTGGGATGCGTTACCGTCGCTACAGGTTCGACGTTACCGGAGTGTCCCGCGCAGCTTGCCGTTGATGCGAGAATTACTGCAGGAACAATTGCGATCAGCAGATTCCGCACGCGCACGCAGATGCGCGAGCGCGCGGCACTCGCAACGCGTGCCAGCTTGAACATCCGCGTCTTACGCCGACGTAACGAACAGATTGAGCCAGGTTGGCCAGTTGCCGCTCAACTCAAAGAAATCGTCGAAGTAGCGTAGCCCAATCGATTCGAGTTCGATCACGAGATCGCCGAGCATTTCATCGGAAGGAAGCGGCCCGATTGCGACCAGACTCCCTTCAACCGCGAATTCCTGATCCGTCAGGTTGAAGCGAGCGTCAATGGACTGGCGTTCCAGCCCTGCACGCTCAAAAGCATCGCGTCGGATGAAAACGGTCGGTCGGTTATGGGCTGCTCGTATTGGCATGCCCCAAAATTACGCGCAGTCCGACCCTGAATGGCTTCGCACCCTACATTTAATAGAAGCCTTTCATATGCCAAACTTCGAGTCTTCTTTTGACGTGATTGTTATCGGTGGCGGCCACGCCGGGACTGAGGCCGCCGTTGCTGCTGCTCGACTTGGAGCATCCGTCGCTCTCATCACGAGCGCCCTCGAAACCATTGGCCAGATGTCCTGCAATCCCGCGATCGGCGGCGTCGCCAAGGGCACAGTCGTGCGTGAGGTGGACGCGCTCGGCGGCATCATGGGCCGCGCCACTGATATGGCTATGCTCCAGTTTAGAATGCTAAACAGGAGCAAAGGGCCGGCAGTATGGTCGCCCCGGGCTCAATGTGACCGAGGTCTTTATAGAAGGGCCGCACGTCACCTCCTGGAAGAGTTTCCGACACTTCATACCATCCAGGGAACGGTTGCACGTCTCATCCTCGACGAGACAGGAGCCACCGTCCTCGGAGCTGAGACACTTGAAAACCGAAGGTTCGCGGCGCGTAGCGTCGTTATTACTACTGGCACATTTCTCCGCGGTCGCATCCATATAGGAACCGAAACGAATTTGTCGGGAGGTCGAGCTGGTGACGCGGCGACTACGCATCTCGCCGAACAACTCGAGAAAGCTGGTCTGGTCGTCGAGCGGTTCAAGACGGGGACGCCGCCTCGGATTGACGGAAGGTCGGTGGACTTCTCGCATCTCCAGGTACAGGAGAGTGAAATCGACCAATTCGACTATTCCTGGTCCCACTTCTGGTCGGAGCCGCGGCAGAAGGTCGGAGTTACGCGTCATCCCGCTCAGCTACCGTGCTGGATCACCTATCTCGAAGCGCCCGGCAAGCAGATTATCGCCGAAAACATCGGTCGCTCTGCCATGTATGGAGGCGCAATTTCTGCACGTGGGCCGAGATACTGTCCTTCGGTCGAAGACAAGATCGTTCGATTTCCGGACGCACTCCGCCATCAGATCTTCCTGGAGCCAGAGGGCCACGACACGAGTGAGCTGTACGTAAACGGGCTGTCCACCTCGCTTCCGCCCGAAGTCCAGGTCGAAATACTTCATAGCATCCGGGGTCTCGAGCACGCGAGGATGAACCGCGCCGGTTATGCAATCGAATACGACTACTATCCTCCGACTCAGCTCGACGCGTCACTTCAGGTGAAGAGCATCCGTGGGCTCTACTTCGCCGGGCAGATCAACGGCACAACCGGATACGAGGAGGCAGCTGGGCAGGGCGTTGTCGCCGGCCTGAACGCTGGACTCGCCTCCTTGAACCGCGAACCCGTAGTACTCGGTCGTCAGACTTCGTATATCGGGGTTCTAGTCGACGATCTCGTCACCCGCGGAGTCGACGAACCGTACCGTTTATTCACCTCCCGATCAGAGTTCCGTCTCACGGTCCGCCAGGACAACGCGATTGAGCGACTGGCTCCCCTCGCACTCGAGCTTGGCGTTTACACTGAAAGGGAAAGGCGCATTGTTGCTCAACGGTTCGCGGCCAACAAGGAAATACGAGAACTCGCCGAGCGTACCAGTATCCGACCGGAGCAGGCAGAAGCGTTGCTTACCCGGAACGGCAGTAAGACTCTGACTCATTCCGTGAAGGTGGCAGAGGTGGCCAAACGGCAGAACGTTTCGCTCGCAGCACTGTTTTCCGCGGTTGGCGTGGGCGAGAACCTCGACCCGGATGCGGTGATATCGACCGAGCTCGAGATCAAGTATGCCGGCTATTTCGAACGGGAGCGAACTCAGGCAGACAAGCTCAAGCGCATGGGAGAGTTCGCGCTGCCGGAAGATCTGGATTACACCAGCATGGCTTCGCTTACGGTCGAGGCGCGTCACAAACTCAATGCGCTTCGCCCTCGATCTCTTGCTCAGGTGTCTCGCATACCAGGAGTGAGTCCCAACGATATCCAGAATCTGGTAATCGAGGTCGAACGGCGCCATCGACGCATGGGCAGAACATAGATCGGCTCTCGAGCGGGACAGCTGCACGGTTTGACTTTGGCGAGGGCAGAGGACGATCGTTCCTTTTTATTACCGATCGCCGTATTTTCTCCCGCGTCGCAACGAACGGAGCACCATTGGTCAGCATATCGATTCGCGGCGCGAACGCCGTCTTCGAAGTTGAAGGCATGGACAAGTTCTGGTCGCTCAGAAGTCGGATCGAAATACCCATGTCCCATATCACCGGCGCGAGGATTGACAGAGAAGCCGCACGTGGATGGTGGCACGGAATACGGATGCCCGGCACGCAGATACCCGGGCTGATAACAGCCGGCACGTTTTATCAGCACGGCCGTCGTGTCTTCTATGATGTGCACGATGCAGACAACACTATAGTTATCTCGCTCGATCACGAGTCGTACGACCATCTTGTTGTCGAGGTTTTACACCCGCAGGCAGAGGTCGACAAACTAATGTCGGCCATACCGTTGTCCTCCACCTGATATCGCGAGTTTCGTATGGGCACGATAGCCGCCGCTGCAATCATTGCGAAGGAGCGAGACATTGTTGACCGATTCCGCGACGTCGGCGTCACTTCAATTGCTGATGCGCGACGGCTGGATGATGTCGGAATCGGTGACGGAGTAGCGTTGCGCCGACTCAGGAGACATGAAGTAATTCGTGAGGCAAGTCCGGAGATGTTCTATCTGGACGAACCGGTCTGGAATGCCGTCAGGAGTATGCGCAGACGAATGCTGGGAGCGCTATTCCTGATAGTGATGATCATCACCATTGGTGTACTCATTGGTGTTCTGTCATTGAAGTAGGTCGCGTGGTGCTGGTGTTGATGTACCGGAATTTCCTGTAACGTCTCAATCACACTTCTACGGAGCCGCAAGCATGTCGAGCATTCGGAGCATTTCGAGAATCGAGCCGGGTCAGTTCGGATTGGTATTGGGTGCCACATACGCTCTGCTGGGTATTTTCGTCGCGATACTATTCTTCCTGTTGGGCTCATTCATACCGGCATCTGCCGGATTCGGGTCTATGAGCCGCGGCATGATCTTGATTCTCTTCCCGATCATGTACGGCGTGTTTGGCTACATTGGCGGTTTCATTGGCGCCTCGATTTACAATCTCGTGTGCGGAACCGTGGGTGGAATCAAGGTCACCGTTGCAGATTAGACGTGCGGTAATCTCAGGAGAATGACGGTCTATCACTGACGAGCCAGCAACTCCAGATCAGGGGATCCGCAAACCTGTAACCGACCCGGATGCGGCACGCAATCTGGGATTCGGTCCGCGGATCGCTGTAGATAGCCGTCAACGGCTACTCAACCGTGACGGCACGTTCAATGTCGTGCGTGCCGGAACACGGGGCAGGCAGACATTCGCCCCGTATCACGCGCTGTTGGGAATGGGGTGGGGGCGATTCCTTTTTCTCGTCACCACGTTCTTTGTATTGGTGAACGCGTTGTTTGCGTTCGCGTATCTCGCCTGCGGGCGTGACTCGCTGGTCGGTCCTGGTTTCGCAAGTCACTCTGCCTTCTTCAGCGATTACTTTCGCGCGTATTTTTTCAGCGTCGAGACGTTTGGTACCATCGGCTATGGCAACATCGTGCCGGTTGGCATGGCGGCGAATATCATACTCACCATTGAATCCTTTGTAGGCTTGCTGAGCGCGGCACTTGCAACGGGTCTTGTGTTCGCGCGCTTCTCGCGACCCAACGCGGCGATCGTTTACAGCAAGCGTGCTCTGATCGCACCATACCGTGGAATCAATGCGTTCATGTTCCGTTGCGCGAATGAGCGGAGCGACGAACTGATCGAAGTATCGGTGCAGATCATGTACAGCCGGATCGAGATTCGGCCGAATGGAGAACGTGTACGCGAATTCACATCGCTGCCACTCGAGTTTGACAGAGTTACTTTCTTCGCATTGAGCTGGACCGTCGTGCATCCGATCGATGAGACGAGCCCGCTGTTCAACTGCAGCGCGGAAGATCTGGTTGAACGCGAAGCGGAATTTCTTGTATTGCTATCGGGAAATGACGATACATTCGCGCAGGTCGTGCATTCTAGAACATCGTACAGGGCAAACGAGATCGTGTGGAACGCAAAGTTCCAGTCGATGTTCATCGAGTCGAGTACCAGGGGAACGACAGGAATGGATCTGTCGCGCATTCACGACTACGATCTCGTAGTGCGTTAGCCGTCCGTTACCGGCACGGATGCTGCCGAGGAACCCTGAATCAAACCACAATCTCCATGGAGCTCCCATGTTATTTCGCCAGGCGATAGCCTTCGCTTTGTTTCCAGCTGCAGCACTCGGCGCTCAGGGAACGCCTGCTCAACCAATGGAACACGCGCCGATTCCGGCCATCTCCAGCTCTGCATCGGCTGAAGCCAAGTACACACCCGACCGAGCGACGGTCAGTATAGCAGTTCAGACCAAGGGAACGACAGCAGAAGCCGCAGCGGCCGACAACGCGAAGAAGCAGAACACTGTTCTGACATCCTTACGTGCGTTAGGTATGACTAACGAACAACTTTCTACAACGGGCTACAACGTGAGCCCGGAGTATCGATATCCGCAGAATCAGGCTGCGGTACTTACCGGATACACCGTAACGAATACGATCCTGGCTGATGTGCGCGACATCAAGCAAGTCGGCAAGGTGTTGGATGCCGCGCTTTCGAGTGGCTCCAATCTCATATCATCACTCGAGTTCTACGCGAGCAATACTGATGTCGCGCGCGGTAAAGCTCTCGCGGATGCGGTGTCCAAGGCTCGCGCTCAGGCAGATATTGCGGCCAGGGCTGCTGGAGGATCACTGGGCCAACTTCTAAGGCTCGATGTTGGCGGCGAGAATTCCGCAGTCTCACCTCGTCCGATGTACTCCATGCGAGCAACCGCTGCTGCCGCACCGGAGACACAGATCAATCCAGGCCAGCAGACAGTCTCAATGATGGTTTCTGGGAGCTGGCAGTTCATTCCCGGCAGGTAAGAGCGCCTGGCATATAGACGACCTGGTAGAGAGCGATAGTCGTTTTTTTCACGTTCCACAGGATTCTTTTTTCACGTTCCACAAAGGGAGCAACCTGAGGTTGCTCCCTTTGTCTCATTCGCCACTATAATGCTCCGTATGATGCGATTTGACCGATACGGGCTTAGATTCCTCGACCTCTCCATCGTACGCCAAAAACAACGGTAAGTGTCTAGAGTCATAGCTGTCGCAAACCAGAAAGGTGGCGTCGGAAAAACGACTACCGCCGTAAACCTCGCAGCTTCGCTCTCTGCTGCAGAGCAGCGAACTCTCCTCATAGACGGTGATCCCCAGGGAAATGCGACCAGTGGCGTCGGTGTCCGGGATATCGGCAAGTCTGTCTATGAAGTTCTCCTTAACGAAGCATCCGTCCGAGAAGTCCGGCACGCAGGAGAACACTTCCGACTACTGGATGTCCTGCCGGCAACCCCGGACCTTGCTGGTGCCGAGATCGAACTCGTGGATCAACCGCAAAGAGAGCAACGAATGCGGTCCGCACTAGCTGCTGTAAGAGACGAATATGACTTCATTCTCATTGATTGCCCTCCATCGCTCGGCCTCATCACCATTAACATGCTGGTCGCTGCTGATGCGTTGATCATCCCCCTCCAGTGTGAGTATTACGCCCTGGAAGGACTCTCGCAGCTCCTGAATACTGTTCACCGCGTCCAGCAAGGCGTGAACCCTTCTCTAGCCATTGACGGCGTACTCCTCACCATGTACGACGCTCGGCTCAATTTGAGTCGGCAGGTTGCTAGCGAAGCCCGAGAATACTTCGGTGCCCAGGTCTTTGACACGGTTATCCCAAGAAATGTGAGGCTCGCTGAAGCCCCGAGTTTCGGAAAGCCGATCATTTTGTATGACGTAGCATCTGTTGGTGCGAAAGCGTACATGGGCGTTGCTCATGAATTGATTCAACGCACCGCCGCGCTCTCTGACGACAACGACAAAGGTGCGCCATGAGTACCGACAAAACACCGCGTCGGCTTGGACGCGGTCTGGATGCACTGCTCGGTGAAAGAAAAGCAGCGCCAACTTCGACCAGGCCTTCGACACCGTCGGCGACACCCGACGAGTCAGACGCCGCTCCCATCGAATCCCGCACCGCGCTCCGAGACATCCCTATCTCTGCAATTGCACCGAACCACTACCAACCAAGAAAAGAATTCAGCGCAGATGAACTGAAGGAGCTCGCGGACAGTATTCGCACTGCCGGTCTTCTTCAACCGATCTCAGTACGCAAGGCGAACGATGGTTACGAGCTAGTTGCGGGCGAACGCCGTCTTCGCGCGGCGACGTCGCTCGGCTGGACCACCATACCTGCAATAGTTCGCGACTACGACGATCGCACAATGCTAACACTCGCGTTGATCGAGAACTTGCAGCGTGCCGATCTCAATCCGATTGAAGAGGCGGAGGGATACGCCAGGCTCGCAAGCGAGTTCGACCTTACACAGAACGAGATCGCAGACCTCGTCGGTAAAGATCGATCGACCGTGGCAAATCTCCAGCGCGTCCTGCAACTCCCAGCTGAAGTCCGCAAAATGCTCGAGACTGGAGCTCTAAGCCTTGGACACGCAAGACCACTGCTGGCCCTGGAAGATGCCACCCTCGCAATCAAGTTGGCCGCCGAGGCCGTCGAACACGGCCTCTCCGTCCGGACGATCGAGGAGCGCGTTCGGCAGGACGCTCCTCGTCACGAGAAGCCTCACCGTGGACGACCACGAAAGGAAGACACCCGATCGCCCGAGGTCAGACACGTTGAAGATCTGCTCAGGAGTCGATTCCAAACTGATGTATCCCTGATCCGAAGGAAGCGGGACAAGGGCGAAGTGCGTATTCAGTTCTACTCTACAGAAGACCTCAACCGACTCCTGGAAATCATGGGAGTACTCGAGTGACCGATCAATTACCGAATATTCACACGATTATCAACAAACATAGTAAGTCGTTGATATGAAACGGTTTAGCCATTCATGCCTGAATGGGATACCTTCGTTATCCACAAGTATCCACATACTGGCAGTGGTCTCGATAATTGCCTGTGCGAAGGGGCCGGAGCATTCCCAGTCGAGCCTGAGCGAGTTCAAGGTAGCGCTCGTGACAACAGGCTCGGTGTCAGATCAGGGATGGAATGCTGGAGCATATAGGGGACTGTTGGGAATCAGGGACTCGCTCGGTGCGCACATCTCGAATGTGCAGACGCAGACCCCAGCTGAGATCGACGAGAACTTCCGGCAGTATGGCAGCCAGGGATACAACCTGGTGTTCGGGCACGGTTTCGAGTATCAGGATCCAGCGATCCGCGTTGCTCCATCATTCCCCAGAACTGCGTTCGTCGTCACGTCGGGAGGGAAGACTGCACCGAATGTCGCGGCAGTAGAGTTTGCCTTTTCCGACGGTGCATATCTGGCCGGAATCGTTGCGGGCGCGGCTTCCCATTCTGGAATCATAGGTACGATCGGAGGAACCCAACTGCCACCGGTGGTCAGTGCGTTCCGCGCATTCGAAGCGGGAGCGCGCTCGGTAAACCCAAAGGTCAAAGTGCTTTCGGCGTACGTTGGCAACTGGGATGATGCGAGTGCTGCCAAGGAGCAAGCTCTCGCTCAGATTGCTCGTGGCGCTGACGTCATATTCCAGAACGCGGACGCGGCCGGATTGGGCGTTTTTCAGGCGGCACGGCAATCGACCGGCGTTCGTATTATCGGATCCAACTCGGATCAGAACTCCGTCGCTCCGGAAGTCACGCTCGGGAGCGTTGTCATCGATCTTCCACGTGCAATGCTGATGATAGCTCGAGACGTCAAGGGCGGCACATTCAAAGGCCACACTTATCACCTCGGCGACGTCGACGGTGTTGTTCTGTGGAGAGGCAATCCGAAGTTATCGACAGAGATATCGCCGGAGACACTGACAAAGCTCGCCTCGGCGAAGAAGGCACTCGATGCCGGACAACTCACAATACCGAAATGACAAGCTCCTCGCTCATCGTGGACTACCTAGATGATCTGCTCGATACGGATTCGATCCCCGACTATCCAAATGCATGCAACGGATTGCAATTGGCCAACAGCGGCCAGGTAACACGAATTGCCGCTGCCGTCGATTTTTCGCTTCGTACTGTAGTTGCAGCTGCCGAATCAAATGCGAATTTTCTGATCGTGCATCACGGAATGTTCTGGAGTGGATTACAGCCCATTGTAGGGACGACGTACACGCGGCTGCAGACTCTGATCACCCATGACATGGCGGTTTATTCATCGCACCTTCCGCTCGACCGCCACGCTCTCTACGGCAACAACGCGTTGCTTGCGACCGAACTTGGCCTGGAGCCATCAGCGGAGTTCGCACAGTTCAAAAACATTGCTATCGGTGTGGCGGGTGAGAGCGACATCCCAACTGCCGAGCTGGCAGCGCGTGCCGATAAATTCGCTCGTTTGCATGGCGGCTCTGTTCGCACCACACCAATCGACTCAGGACGGCGCACTCACACGTGGGCCATCTGCACGGGTGCAGGTGCAGACAGCAAGACATTGAGCGAGGCGCGTGAGCGCGGCATCGACACCATGGTGGTTGGTGAGGGTCCGCACCATTCTGCGGTCGAGGCAGAGGAAAGTGGAATCACGGTTATCTATGCCGGACACTACGCCACCGAGACGCCAGGAGTGCGTGCCGTCGCGGCACATCTTTCGGATCGGTTTGGCTTGCCGTGGACGTTCATAGAGGCGCCCACCGGTCTCTGACGTCGTGAGCGACGTCGCACTGGAGTTGGCGTCGATCACCAGGAGCTTTGGTCGAACCGTAGCGCTGCAATCTGCCTCGCTGTCGGCTCGACGCGGGACCGTACACGCTCTGCTCGGCGAGAACGGAGCCGGCAAGACTACGTTGATGCGCATCGCGTTCGGCATGCTGCGACCGGATGCTGGTACGGTCATGGTCAACGGAGTAATCAAATCGTTCACATCTCCTGGCGCGGCGATAGCAAACGGCATCGCCATGGTGCATCAGCATTTCACTCTGGTGCCAGCGATGACAGTGACCGAAAACGTCGCGCTTGGGGGTCACGGCCGATTCGATCCTCGGCAATCGAGAAACGATCTCGTCGCCCTGGCCAAACGAACCGGCTTCGCAGTCGATCCGGACGCGCGCGTCGAGGAACTGCCGGCTGGCGCGCAACAGCGGGTTGAGATCCTCAAGGCATTGTCGCACGATCCGCGAGTACTGATACTCGACGAGCCGACAGCGATCCTGACTCCCGTAGAGGCTCACGATCTGTTGAACCGAGCTCGCGAACTAGTGAACGATGGCGGAACTGCAATACTGATCACGCACCGGCTACGCGATGCGCTGCAATTCGCGGATGATATTACCGTATTGAGGCGCGGAGCAACGGTGTGGACAGGTTCTGCAAACGCAGCAACTGAAGACGCGCTGGTGTCGGCGATGCTCGGAGACGAACACGTTCCAGCAGGGTCGCTCACAGACGGAGTCGGTCGCAGAAGCCGAGCGGATGACAGCAAGACAGTAATGGAATTGCGCAACGCAGGTGTGCGTGACGCGTTGGGTGTCGAACGTCTCAGCGCGGTATCGCTGGAGGTTCGTGCTGGAGAGATAGTCGGAATTGCAGCGGTCGAGGGAAACGGTCAACACGAGCTTCTCCGCTTGCTTGCCGGCAGGATCGCGCCGACATCGGGCATGGTCAACCTACCTTCCTCCGTTGGTTTCATCCCCGAGGACCGTCAGCGAGATGCGCTCATCCAGGACATGTCGCTACGCGACAATGTTGCCCTGGCAGGGGCCGGCGTCAGGCAGGGGATGGTGGATTGGACGGCGATCGGCAGTCGAACTCGTGCACTGCTCAAGGACTATGACGTTCGTGCGCGTGATGAGAATGTGCGTATTTCGACACTGTCCGGCGGAAATCAACAGAAGCTGGTTGTTGGCCGAGAGATCGAATGGTCGCACGTTGCACTCGTGGCGGAGAACCCTTCGCGGGGATTGGATATCCAGGCTGCCGCCGCAGTGAGAACGCGGATAACCGACGCGCGTAATTCCGGTGCGGCTGTCGTGATTTATTCATCGGACATCGATGAGATCATATCACTTGCCGACCGAGTGATCGTGGTGTACGCGGGACGGGTAAGTGAGTGCGTAAACGACTATGAGTCAGTCGGTCGTGCAATGCTTGGCGTTACGACCACGTGAGTCAGACGATGGCATTTCTCGTGGACATGCTTGTACACGCCACGCCACTCATGATCGCCGGCCTGGCTGTCGCAATAGCATTTCGTGCGGGAATATGGAATATCGGTGCCGATGGCCAATTCATCGCAGGAGCTACGGCCGCAGCATGGATCGGGGTGAGTGCATCGACGTCCATTGGATGGTTGGCTCTTCCACTGGCACTCCTGGCGGGCGCGATTGCCGGAGGGATATGGGCTGCCATTGCGGCATGGCTCCGGTCACGATTTGGAGTACTGGAGGTAATCAGCACGATCATGCTCAATTTCATTGCTACGTACGGAGCATCCTATCTCGTACGCGGACCGTTACAGGAACCGACCCATGTGTTCCCCCAGACAAGCAGCATAGTCGATGGCGCTCACATGCCACTTCTCATCGCCGGTACTCGATTGCACTGGGGTTTCGTTCTCGCGCTGTTACTCGCGATAGTGGCGTGGTGGGTAATGAAATATTCTGCGAGTGGCTTCAGGATTCGGGCAAGTGGTATGAGTCCGTTCGCTGCCCGCAGCGCGGGCCTGATCAATGTGCCGCGCGTTACATCGGGTGCATTCATCGTGAGCGGTGCTATAGCCGGTATAGCCGGCGCCATCGAGGTTTGCGGGGTAACATTCGCATTGTACGAGAACATCTCGCCGGGTTATGGATATACTGCAATTGCGGTCGCGTTGCTCGCCGGTCTCAATCCGCTCGGAGTAATTGGTACGGGTATCCTGTTTGGTGCGCTTGAAACAGCGGCCAGCACGATGCAACGCAGTGCCGGGATACCTGCAACAACCGCATCTGTAATCGAAGCGATCGTGATTCTTGCGGTTATTGGCATAGCCCAGTTCCGCTCCCGGCGTTCCGTGTCTGCAACATGACAAGCGGGACTGAGGCGTTCCTGGAGGGAGTCGTTCGAACAGCGACTCCGCTGGCGCTGGCGGCGCTTGGAGAAACCGTTACCGAGCGCAGCGGAATAATCAATATCGGGCTCGAAGGCAGCATCATCGCTGGTGCACTCGGATCGGTCATCGGAGCTGCACACGGGGGAGTCTGGGCAGGTTTCGCACTTGGTGCAATCTGCGGGTTGGCCGTAGCCGCGATCTTTGCGCTGTTTGCCGTAGTTCTGCGCGCCGACCAGATCATCACCGGAACCGCGGTCACGCTGCTGGCACTGGGTGGGACCGGGACACTCTATCGGTTCATATACGGAAGTGCCGGAGCGGCGCTAAGCACGCCGACCCTCAATACGACGGCAATTCCGTTTCTGTCGAGGATTCCAATAGTAGGATCCGCATTATTCGCCCAGCCTTCGATCACTTACATACTCTATTGTCTGATACCTATCGTAAGCTGGTGGATATATCGCACCCACGCCGGTCTCGCTTTGCGGGCAATGGGAGAAAATCCGGCGGCGGCGATCGCCGCCGGTGTTCGTGGCAAGCGGGTGCAGTTCAGCGCTGTCCTGTTCGGGGGAGCTTTGGGCGGAGTGAGTGGGGCGACACTCGTGCTTGCTCAGGCAGGAACCTTCGTCGAAGGAATGTCTGCCGGTCGAGGCTTCATTGCCATCGCGATCGTGGTACTAGGACGGTGGAATCCCATCGGTGCGGTGTTCGCCGCTCTGATATTTGGCGCAGCGAGTGCTCTCCAGTTCTACTTCCAGGCGATCGGGACAGATCTGCCATATCAACTGTTTCTCGCGTTTCCGTATGTGCTTACACTAGTGGCGCTCGCCGCAACTCGCGGCCGCATCAGCGCACCAGCAGCCCTCGGACGGCAAGATCTGGAAGTGGAATAGCGCCGAGCGGGACCGATATCCTGTTCGTATTTTGGGACCATGATCGATATCACAACCGGGTTGGTTGAAAGCGAAGCTTCGGGCCTGCCTCTTGTGAAAGTGACAGCTCCAGCCCGCGAGCGTTGGAGTTGGGCGCTTTACGACTTTGCCAACACGATATTCTCGATGAACATCGCCACGCTGTATTTCGCGGTGTGGATGGTCTCGGATCTTCACGGATCCAACACCGACGTCGCCATTGGAAATGGAATAGCGTCGATCCTGGTCATGGTTTCCATTCCCATACTTGGTGCCATATCGGACGTCACGCGGCGACGAAAACCATGGGTAGTAGGATTCACGCTGCTTGCGGTAGTCGCAACCACGTGTATCGGTGCGGTTGGTCAACATTTCATCCCTCACGTTGGCGAGGCGGTGCTTAACCCGGCGTCGGCGAGCAACTATATGATCTCCGGCCTGCCGCTATTCTTTGTAATAGCCGCATTTGTTGCCGCGAATTATGCGTACCAGGGCGCACTTCCTTTCTACAATGCGATGATGCCGGAGCTCGCTCCGCCTGACAAATGGGGCCAGCTCTCCGGATTGGGCGCTCTGCTCGGTTACGTAGGATCGATCCTCGGTGTACTGATGATCAAGCCATTCTTCGACGGCATGCTTCCCGTGCTCGGCGCGCTGCCCAACGGCTTCGTGCATACGCTGAGGACGATATTCCCATTCGCACACTCTGGTGGACGGGTCGCCACGTTTGCTCCCACCGCTTTGCTGTACCTGCTTTTCAGCGTCCCGTTGTTCATGTTTTGCCGCGACCATTTTCCGTCCCGTACACGTGCGGCGATACCATGGAAGCAGGCGTTCCGTGATGTCGCCAATACCATCAGGGAATCGCGCAAATATCCTGGAACTTTGCGGTTCATCATCGCATCGTTTGTCTATCAGGATGCAATGGGGACCATCATCAGCTTCATGGCGCTCTATGCGGTGGTTGCAATGGGATTCAAGCAGGGGACAGAGACGACGCTTTTTGTTGTCCTCACGATACCTGCGGTCTTCGGGGCGTGGATCTGGGGCCGGTTGACCGATCGAATCGGACCAAAGAACACGCTGCTGATCGTCATAGGCGCGTGGATCGTCTTGCTTGTTGCGATGATACTTGCGCCATCACGACAGGCATTCTGGATCGTGGGTGCCATGATCGGCTTCATCTACGGCGGAGTCAACGTCGCCGAGCGTCCGATGCTGTTGAGACTGATACCGGATGAGGAAGCCGGTCGATTTTTCGGCTTGATGGTTTTATCGGCTCGCGCAGCGGCGATCATCGGGCCATTAGTCTGGGCGTTCGCCGTTGATGGATTGATGCCCAGGTTCGGGACAGGCATCGCGTACCGCGCCGGCGTTGGTACAGTCGCCATCGCGATGTGCATTGCGTTGCTGATCTTGCGAGGTGTGCCGGAGAATTTTCAACCTCGTGCCAGCTGACTACGCCGTGGAGACGCACTGACACACAGATGATTCAACGATTCGCACATTGGCTTGGCGGTATCGCGTTGAACTGGTTTTACAGTGATGTGCGCGTCGTGCACGGGGAACGCATCCCAGCCAGTGGACCGATCCTGGTTGCCATGAATCACCAGAATGCGTTGATAGATGCACTTCTGGCACTCTGGATCGTTCCGCGAGAGCTGCGTATCACGGCCAAGGCAACACTCGGCGATACGATAGCTGGTACCCTTCTGATGAGATCGATAGGAATCATACCGCTGCGGCGAGTCGTCGACAATCCGGATGCACCGAGTCCCATTCGTAACAGACACGCGTTCGAGGCTATGATTGACGAGCTGCGCCGCGGCGGCGCAATCCTGGTGTTCCCAGAGGGGAAAAGCCACAATGAGCCCACTATAGCAAAATTGAAAACCGGTCTGGCTAGAGCCGCCTTGCGTGCACGTCAGGATAACATCAACGGCATCACTATTGTCCCAATCGGAATCACATTCGAGGATAAGGCGACGCCTGGAACGCGCGTAATCACTCAGGTTGGTGAGCCGATTGAAATGGACGATTGGTCTGGTAACGACGCTCGAGAACTTACCGAATCAATTGCCGAACGCCTTCGACACATCTCGATGTTGACCGTAGCCTTTGCCGACGAGCATTCTCCGTCCGTCCGGCGAAACTGGCTTGTAAGACTTGCGGCCTGGTGGGGTACAGTAATGCACAGGCTTCCCATCCGGGTTGCTCGGCGACAGGCTCTCCGCGTGAGTGCGGATCCAGGTGAGCCGGCCATGTACACTATGACATTCGGCTTCGGAGCAATAATTCTGTCTTATATGGTGGAGATAACGATTGTCTGGTTGATAGCGGGTTGGATGGTAAGCTTTCTCTTCCTCATATCATTGATCACAGGCGCGTACTGGGCAGCGTACGCCAATCATCCTGAGAGTTGAGCATCAGAACTTGGTCTCGAGCCAGTTATCACCAATTCCAATGTCAACGACGAGCGGCACCGACAGCTCTGCTGCGCTCTCCATTTCGTGAGCAACAACAAACCGAACCTCATCCAGCTCCGTGGGATCGACATCGAACACCAGTTCATCGTGCACCTGCAGCAGCATCTTGCTCGCAAAACCGCGTTGACGGAATACATCGTCGACGCGAATCATCGCGATTTTTATGAGATCCGCGGCTGAACCCTGAATGGGTGAATTTGCCGCTGTCCGTTCACCAAACGCGCGCATGTTGAAATTCTTCTCCCGGAGCTCCGGTATATATCTCCTGCGGTTGAATATTGTCTGCACGTAGCCATTAGCCCGTGCGAACTCGACCATCGATTCGAGATATTTTTTCACTCCGTCGAAACGCTCAAAATATTTGGCGATAAAATCGCGTGCTTCCACGTGTGGAATGCCAAGCTGCCTGGAGAGAGCATGGGGACCCTGTCCATAAATTGTCGCAAAGTTGATTGTCTTGGCACGACCGCGCATTTCCTGCGTCACGGACTCTAGCGGAACATCGAATATGATGGAAGCAGTCTGCCTGTGGATATCACCACCCGCATTGAAAGCATCCACGAAGTTCCTGTCGCGGGAAAGATGCGCCAGCAAGCGGAGCTCAATCTGGGAGTAATCCGCGGCGAGAAGTTTCCACCCTGCACGCGGGACGAAACCGCGGCGAATATCCCGGCCGAGTTCCCGACGTATGGGTATGTTCTGAAGATTAGGATCGCTGGACGAAAGCCGCCCCGTACTTGCAACCGTCTGATTGAATGAAGTATGGAGGCGACTGTCTCTCGGATTTACCAGGCGTGGAAGCGTATCGAGGTAAGTGTTCTCGAGTTTGGCCAGCTCTCGGTACTCCATCAACAACGACGGCAAACGATGTCCCTCGTCGGCGAGTTCCTGGAGCACACTCGCATCGGTCGATGCACCCGTCGCCGTTTTCTTCAACACGGGAAGGTTGAGGCGAGTGAACAGGATCTCTCGCAGTTGAACGTTGGAGCTTATGTTGAATTCTTCACCAGCCTCCTTGTAGATCTCGAGCTGTACCTGTTCCCGCTCGCGCTTGAACCTCGCCTTGAGCGTCGCAAAATGCGTGGAGTCGATCGCCATACCGTTCCATTCCATATCTGCGAGAACGCCAATGAGCGGGATCTCGACTTCGTGAAACAGGCGGGTGAGTTCGTACGCTTCTAGTTGTGGCTCGAAGTGCTCACGCATCCTCAGCGTCATGTCGACGTCCTCGCACGAGTAATCGCGTGCGACATCCATCGCGACCCGATCGAACGAGATCTCCGACTTGCCCTTACCACAGACATCTGCGTAGGAAATCATTTTGTGGTCGAGGAACTCGATCGCGAGCATATCCAGAGAATGTGAGCGTCGTCCTGGATCCAGCACGTAACTCGCAAGCATCGTATCGAACTCCACCCCACGCAGGGTGATGCCCTCATTACGGAGAACGAGCACATCGTACTTCGCATTCTGGAGCGTCTTTGCAACTGATGCGTCCTCGAGCAGATCGACCAGTGGTTTCATCGCTGGAGATGATATCGCCGGCAGGTTTTTGACGCTTGATTCCAGCGGAGCGTCGTCAACAAGCAATTCTCCCTGATGGCTGCCAGGATCAGCATGCGCAAACGGGAAGTAATATGCCTCACCTGGTGCAACAGCCAACGACAGTGAGACCAGTCGCGATCTCAAGGGATCGATCTTCGACGGTGAATCTGCATGAACGACGGTCTCTGTATCCACCGCGACAGTCTTCGCCTTGCGAGCCTTGCGTACTATCTTCTCGACCTCTGCCACTGTCTCGACTGTACGATATTTTACAGTCTCCGTAGCCTTTGGTGCTTCGATAGCGCCTGCAGCCTCCTTTGCAAAGGTGTGAAACTCCAGTTCTACATATAGCTGTGCAAGAGCGGCGTTGTCCGGGCTGCCGACCTTCATCGCGTCGAGATCCAGTGGCACCGGAAGATCATCGCGAATGGTTACGAGCTCCTTCGAGAGTCGCGCATTTTCCGCGTGCGCCAGCAATGCTTCGCGTGGTCTCTTCTTGGTCAGCTCTGCAGCATGCGCGAGAATTTCCTCGAGATGGCCGAACTGCGCTACCAATTCACACGCAGTCTTGTCGCCGATTCCCTTGACACCGGGAACGTTGTCGGATGAATCTCCGACAAGTGACAGGTAATCCGTCACGAAGCTTGGCGGTACACCAAGCCGTTCCGCGCCGTTTTCGACACCCACCCAGTGTTCCTCGACGCTTGCCGGTCCGCCTCTTCCGGGGTTCAATAACCAGACGCCTGGACGAACGAGTTGCTGGAAATCCTTATCGCCTGAAATCACAACAACATTCATTTCGGCTTCAACGGATTTCCTCACCAGTGTGCCGATTACATCGTCTGCTTCATATCCATCGAGCGCGATGATCGGAATGCCGTACGCCGCGAGAAGTGTCGAGACACGATCCATCCCGCGATCGAAATCCGACTGAAGTTCCTCTGATAGCTTCTCACGAGTGGCCTTGTACGCCGGATACCGCTCATGCCGAAACGACAAGCCTGAGTCGTGTACCCAGCCCAGATATTCCGGCCGATGGGTGGAAAGCAACCGTTGGAGAAAATTGGCTATTCCCCATGCTGCCGATGTATTCTCTCCCCGACTCGTAGTCAGTGGCCGCGATATCAGAGCGAAGAATGCGCGATAAATCAGCGCGTAGCCATCGACCAGGAAGAGACGTGGTGATTCTGGTGGTGTGACGTCCATTAACGATTCACGATCCGTGCGAGTAGGGATTGAAACTGCGATGTACTCTCTCTGGTAAGGCGCCACTGACGAATGTCATTGGGATCATAAAAGATGATCTGAGCCTGATACTGATCGTACTGCCACACGAGCACTTTGACGCGACTGGGAATCTCGCCAGGGACTGCAATTCCACCAGCATACATCAGTGCGTAGTCTTCGTAGGAATTGGTCGGCGCACCGAGAGTTACGTACACCATCCCGCGATCCGACTGCCAGCCTCGTGGTGAATCAGTTATGAATAGCGAGTTTGCATCTCGTATACGGCTGAAATAGGCATCGAGAGCTTCGTTCTGCGGGGTATTCGGGTTGGGATCTGTCTCACGTAGAAACTCGGACCAGCGAGCACCACGATTCTCCGGCGTTGCGCTATACAGAGAAGCCAGCTTGTCTCGAGCGCGGAAGAACCGGAGATATCCTAACATCTCCTTGAATGAAAGTACCGGCAGATCCGGACCGAAGCCGACAAAGATCCGCGTGCCCATTGTGTCGGAAGAACCAGCCTGCATCGCGAGTATGGAACCCAGACCGACATCCGAGTGAACTAATGGGACAGTCAACAGTCCCGATCCCATCCTTGTGTTTCCGGTTGGCAGTGACCGACTTCCCTCCCATGCAACCTTGCCGTCGGGAGTGCGAAGTTGCAGGATGACCGGTTTCGCTGGATTGTATGATTCCAGATATATGGACGCTGAGTCGTCGACACCAAATACGTAGGAGCCACGAGGCGCCGGCAGGTAATTCGGGACTGAATCAATACGCGTTCTCGGCGTCGCCTCGTACACCGGTTCAGGGGTTGAAACACCCATCGAGGATAAACGAGGGACCGTGATCGATAGAGTGTGCCCGGCACCACGTTGACTATTTCCATCACGGACTACGTAGTTCAGCAAGTAGTTCCCTGGCGTGGCTCTAAACGAGCGCTTGTAAATCACGCTCTCATCGGTACGTGACGTCTCTTTGAAGGAGGTGACGCGGACTGACTCGCTGTCTTGCGCCTGGGCTGCAAGCTCACCACCCGCTGTGAGCGTCAGATCTACGGCGTAGCCCGCAGAGTAAGTGCCCGACGCATCCCGTTTGAACACCAATCCCTTGTTCGGCAGGGACAGGCCTATTACGACGAGGGTCGTGTCTGGAGATCCGGTCGCGAAATAAGCCACGTCTCCTACGAAAAACAGCGGAGGCCCGGAAGCCGCCAGACCCATCTGGTCATAAATCTGCGCAAACTGGTCGGTGGCCCCAGCGCCTGCCGTACGTTGGGGGACGGAGGGCTGAAACGAGGTATTCGAAGCAGATCCTGATCCCACACTCCCCGAAGCACACGCGACCAGCCCAGCGAAGAGGCCAGTCACCGAAGCCTGGGAAATCCACCTAAGCGTTGTCACCCTCATGCACTGGTCCAGGGTCTGGGGTCGGCGAATGCCATTCTTGGAGCACTAGGTATTATATACGCTGATGCCCCTGTCCTTACCGTCCAATTAGCATTAGGTTCGCCGAGTGCCACGAGAGAATCTTGTTGGAACTACGATCGCTGGCTATGCGATCGACCGCGAGGTCGGAGAGGGAGGTACGTCCGCCGTTTACGACGCCCATCATCCCGAACACGGCCGCGTCGCGCTCAAGGTACTGCGTGAACGACTACGCCAGGATGCAACAGCTGTAACACGGTTCGTCCGTGAAGCGAAGTTCGGTGCTCGTGTCGAACACGTGAATGTGGTTCACACCATCGAGACCGGAGAGGCAGAGGGAGGAATTCACTTTCTCGCGATCGAGTGGGCGCCTGGTGAACTGCTCGAGAAATACGCCAAGACCAAAGGTCATCTCGAACCGACTGAAGCCGCAACGATCATTGTTCAGATTGCGGCCGCCGTTGAAGCAGCGCATTGCCAGAATATCGTTCATCGCGATCTGAAGCCGGACAATGTCATGTACGACCCGGTAACTCGTACAGTGAAATTGCTCGATTTTGGAATTGCAACCGATACCACAACTCCGGCGGACGAAAGATTGACGCGCGCTGGATTCTTCGTGGGCACACTGATGTACGTCGCTCCCGAAGCACTGTCTGGAGAGCTGGTTACGCCAGCGGCGGATCAGTACTCCCTCGCCACTATTGCGTACTTCCTACTCACAGGATGTCATCCATACACCGCCAAGCAGCCACGTGAGATGTTCACTCAGTTGCTTACGATGCCACCGATTCCGCTGAGCCAGGCGAACGAAGACGTCGAGTTCCGGCCTGAAGTTGAAGAAGTTGTGATGCGCGGCCTGGCACGACAGCCCAAGGACCGTTATCCAAGCGTCATGGAGTTCGCCGTTGAGCTCGATCGTACTCTTGCACTCCCCGTAGAGCAAAAGAGCACAATATCACGTCTGCTGCGTCGGTTCTCCAGGCAGCCAGACCGTAAACGTTGAGCCCTTCCCCAATTCGCTCTCCACGGTAACGTCGCCTCCAAGCAGACGCGCCAGTCTGCGCGATATAGGGAGACCAAGCCCGGTGCCGCGACTCATGGAATCGCCACGTGAGCCGGCATTGATTTGTTCAAACTCCTCGAACACTCGAGACTGATCGTTCTTGCTGATGCCGATTCCGGTATCGGTAACTTGAATCGCGATCCATGGTCGAACCGTTGCAGCAGCTGTATCCTGAGAGGGTTTTATGAGACCGGGGACGACGGGATCAGTCCCGGGAACAATTCGCGCGCGTACAGATATTGTACCAGCATTGGTGTACTTGACGGCATTGCCCAGAAGATTGAGTATGATCTGACGCAGGTGAGTAGTGTCGGTGCGTACTCGTGGAAGCCCGCTGCTGAGAGCCAGTGAAAGATAGAGTTTTCTTTCCGTGACCAACGGCTCGATCTCGCTCGCCACGTCAAGAATGAACGGGCGCAAATCAATCGGCTCCGAGTGCACTTCCAGACGACCCGCGGCCATCTTCGCGAGATCCAGAATCTGATCGACGAGATGTCGAAGATGACTCGCTGATGCCTCAATTCGCTCAACCGGTGCTGCCTGCTTGGGAGTGAGCTCTCCATAGACTCCCTCCCGCAACAGATCGACGAACCCGACGATGGCGTTCAACGGTGTACGCAGCTCGTGTGAGACATTGGCCAGGAATTCGCTCTTCATCTTGTTGACTCTGATTAGCTCCGTCGACAGATGCTCCAGCTCCCTGGAGCGCTCCTGAAGCCGACGCGCCTGCATGCGGAGCCGTCTCACTACATAGATGAAGACGACCGCCCCAACGCCGACGAGAACCCAGCCAAGCCCTGATGGAAGTTGATCTAACACTGATTCAATTCACAGAAACCCGGTTGAATACGTGTATATTTTTCGCGCATGACGAAGCACGAACAATTGGTGGAACTCCTCGCCACACGATCCGCGCGTATTGGGGAATTTACTCTTGCATCCGGCGCCCGCTCAAACCTGTATATCGACGCAAGAATGACGGCCATGAGCCCGGAGGGATTGGCCCTGATTGGTCCAATTGCCCTAAGCGAAATCGGGCTGGCTGGTTGGAAACCCGATTCCGTCGGCGGTCTTACACTTGGTGCCGACCCGATTTCATACGCGATCGCTTACGCAAGTGCTCTGGCCGAAACCCCTCTACGTGCCTTCACAGTTCGCAAGGAGGCGAAGGCCCACGGAACTGGCAAGCTGATCGAGGGACCATTCCTACCATCAGATAAGGTGGTGGTCATCGAGGATGTAATCACAACTGGCGGCTCCGCACTCAAGGCGATACAGGCAATCGAGAGTGCCGGAGCCACCATAATTGGTGTGATTTCGCTCGTGGATCGCGAGGAAGGCGGAAAGGAACACATCGAAGCCGAGGGTTATCATGTCCGATCACTAACTCGAGCCGCCGAGATCATTTCGCGGATTAGATAGGCATCGAACAATCCGCACTATTTGGAAATCCAACCCGGTTGAGCTGTTGCCGGATGGAATGTGCGTAATGTAGGTAGATGCGGCAGAACGAGTTCTTCACGAAACCTGTGCAGCATCATCTCACCATTATACGCTTCACGAAATCTTACAGGCGACATTCCGAGCACGCACCGTACATGCCGGCTGAAAGCCTGCGGCGATGAATAGTCCAGCTTGCGCGCGACACTGGTAACTGAAAGCCCCGCATTCTCGAGAAGCCTCGCCGCACGAACCAGTCGTCCGACATCTATGTAACGCTTTGGTGATGGAAGATTTGCGCGGTAGAAACGACTCATCAAAGTTCCCGGCAGAACGTTGAGGTACCGACCCATCTGTCTGACATTGACGATGTAGGGTTTGTGAGTGAACAAAAGCTCGAAAAATTTCCAGCAATCTGCCGCCACACCGGTGAGATCGATATTGAGCGCACCCAGCATCTGCCGCTGAACATCCGTAGAGCCCTCGTGTGTCAGAAGTTCTCGCAACGCTGACCAGCCCGATGGCGACCTGGCATCTATCAAGGTCCGAACACCAACACGACCGAGCTCAAGAACAGAATGAGGTGTCGATCGCTGCACGTCAGTCAGCAGTGCAAATGTCGGAACTGTAGGAAACTCCCGGACCATCGCTGCCATGCGTGCAGTACTTCCCGTATCGTACCTCGCTACAGAGACGATTACCGCATCCACGAGCTGCACACGAACATCGTCATTGAGCTCCTCGACAGAGCCACGATGGATCACCTCAAAAGCTCCCTGCGCTGCAACGTCCACCCTCACACGCTCCAAGGGAGTAAGCACTGTAGCGATTACCGGTGGTCGGGATGGAACAGATGAAGCAGAAGCTCCGTACGGTGAATGACTCTCTTTAACAGGCATCGATGTACCCTTCTGGCTAAATGTGTCGCAAAGCGGTACGCGTTTGCAACACAAGCATAGAAGAGCGAATCACCAGCTAATCACCAGCGCATCATTACCACATCATTGCGGCATCATCGATGATGAACAATGATCATCTGTCGACCGCAATTACAATCACGTCACATTAGATTTCAGCAGTGCCACCGGCTGGACGGTCGCGAAATAGTGCCCTTGTGATACTATTCCGAGGAAAGTCCGGGCTCCATGGACATACTGCCAGGTAACTCCTGGGCACGAGGCGGTTGAACGCTGAGTGACGGAAAGTGCAACAGAAAGAAAACCGCCAGTGGAGTGGGTAACCACTGGTAAGGGTGAAATGGCGAGGTAAGAGCTCACCGCACGCGTGGCAACACGTGTGGCTCGGCAAACCCCAGTGGGAGCAAGGCCAAATAGGCGGTGAAGGGCGTCCACCCTGTCAAAGACACCGCGGGTAGGCTGCTGGAACGTGCGGGCGACTGCACGTCGAGAGAAATGATCGTCACACCAATCGAAAGATCTGGTGTACAGAACCCGGCTTATAGGCCGGTGGCACCTCTCTCTTCAAGGTCCGATGACGAAACTGACTGGAATCACCACTGGATCGGCAGCCATCATGCTGATGATGCTCATGATGCTCATGATGCTCATGACGGCGTGTGCGCCTGCTCCAGTTGTTGTACCACCCACGCCGGTGAGTATTCCCGCAACAAAACCAGTTCAGCCGCTTCCGCCACCACAACCGATTCCAACAACTCCGGTGCCTGCAAGGCTGTCTGGCTCCTGGAATTTCCGGTACATGCCCGGTACGTACACCTACAGCATACAGACCGCCGGGACCATAGCCACGCTGGCCGATACGAGCCGGAAGGAACCGCTACCGGAGCTCCATCAAACAGCAACTCTCGCAATTTCAGCTACTGGCGATCTCCAGATAACGAACCCACTGCCTTCTGCTTCACCAGGTTGTGATCCAAATGCAGCCCTGATCCTGCGCGCGCAGGAATTACTCCCAAAGGTTCCGAATACACTGACAGCAGGAGCAACATGGCGTGATTCGACTACTACAACCGGGTGTCGGGGAATGATACCGGCGGCATCTACTGTAATCAGCAACTACTCGGTTACTGGAGACACAACAATCAACAACATGCGGGTGTTGCAGATCCAGCGGGCAGATTCCATCACAGCAACCGGTGAGGGATCAAGCGGTCAACATCGAATTATGATCAGCGCGACAGGAACCGGATTGTCACACGCGTTCCTGGATCCTATTACAGGTCGTCTGGTAATGCTGAATGGAACTCAATCAACTTTCGTAAACGTGACCACGTCTGGACGACTGGAGCAGTTTCTTCAGAACATGATAGAGTCGATATCACTCAACGGTTTTCGCTGAAGCTGAACAGCCAGACTAATCCATCAGGCGGAGTGGCATTACCAGACACATGTAGGTTGCCGGATCCGACCAGCCTTCCGGCTCCAACGTTGCTGCACGCTCAGGCGCTTTGAGCGTGATCTTGATCTCATCCGTTGGCATGTATCGCAATATTTCCAGCAGGTAGCTGGCATTGAAGCCGATCTCGAGTGGATCCCCATTATACCGAATCGGCAGCTCGTCCTGAGCTTCACCAAGATCGGGTGTGGTGACACTGAATTTCAGCATCCCGGAATTGAATGCCATTCGAATACGATGCGTTTGATCGCTCGCTATAACGGACATTCTCTTCAGAGCACTGATCAACGCCGCTTTATCTGCAATTGCGTACTTGTCGTTGTCTCGAGGAATGACCTGGTCGTAATTGGGGTATGGTCCCTCGATCAACCGAGTGTAAACCGCTGTAAGCGGTGACCGGAAGCCGATGTGATTCTCTCCACGTGCGACTTCGAGCTCCTCCTCAGCAGGGAACAGTCGACGCACTTGCTCAAGTGCTTTTGGTGGAACGATCAGATCGCTGGCCGGTGCGTTGCTAGCAATAATGGGAATCTCCATCTTCGCGAGCCTGTGACCATTAGTCGCAACCATTCGCATCTGTTCGGGCCGGAGTTCCCATAGCACACCATTCAGTATCGGTCTGCTTTCCTCCGCTGAAACAGCAAACACAGTCGCGCCGATGAGCTTCTGAAGATCACCAGATTTGATCCTCCAGCTCTCGTTGAAACGGACGACGGGGAAAGTAGGAAATTCATCACGCGGTAGTCCGAGCAGTTTGAACTTGGATCTGCCACACTCGAGTGTAATCCGCTGCTCGCCAAGCGCCGCAATCTTGACGGGAGCTGGGGGAAGTTCGCGTGCAAGTTCGCTGAGCTTTTTGGCTGGGATTGTCACGGCTCCGGATGCTTCGACATCCGCAGTGACTTCGGTGCTCACTGCTATATCCAGATCAGTTCCTGATAGCCTGATACCACGGTCTGTCGTCTCTACGAGGATATTCGCCAGGACCGGAAGAGTGGTCTTCGTGGGAATGCTCGCTGAAACAGCATTGAGGCCTTCCTGTAGCTTCTCACGAGAGATCGTAAAGCGCATCCGTATTCCCTGACGTCCGAGGAGAGTAGTGAGCGTGCAATGTTGCCTGGTCGGGAGGTCTTTTTGTGGAAGATCCCTGTGCTCTATTAGAACCTATATGATATAGAAATCTAGCAGTCGTAGTAGGGTAGTGTTTATAAGCGGAGAAACTCTGTAAGTATCGATTTCACACATACTTCCGGCGGTTTTACAGTGTGGAGGAATGGTGGAGAACGTCCGCTTTCAACAGATGCCAACATTTTGGTTGTCGGTAAACAGGCCCCTTCGTGGAGAAAAGTGGGAAACCGATCAGCATTTTGTTCATATTCTGAGAGATGCCAACATTGCTCTGAGCTGGGCTATCCTGATCTGCACCTGTTGGTCGGTCTGGATCATCTGGGTCACCTTATCCAGGCTATGGATGACTGTTGAGTGATCTCTGCCGCCAAATGCCGCCCCGATCTCCACAAGTTGCATCCCAAGCAGGTCCCGTGTCAGATACATAGCGATTTGCCTGGGTACAGTCAGGGCCTTGGTTCTCGTCTTGGAACGCAGTCCATCGACTGTTGTGCCCCACTCCTTGGCCACCGCGGTCTGGATGACGCCGACGTTAAGGCCGAGGGACGAGGAATCTCGCTCACCATCCTCCAGCGCCTTTAGTTTGTCCCTGAGAGCCTCACGAGCCACCTCAATCGTGACTGGCTTGTGCCGGAGCGAGGCGTATGCAAGGAGCTTGATTATCGATCCCTCGAGTTCACGTACGCTGGAGCGGACGTGCTCTGCGATGAAGCGGATAACGTCTTCCGGAATTGTCGTTTCCAGGTCGTCCTGTTGAGATTTCTGTTGCAGGATCGCAATCCGGTGTTCAAAATCCGGTAGTTCGACATCAGCGACCATTCCCCATTGGAACCGGCTGACCAGTCGAGCTTCCAGACCAGCGATGTCTGATGGCGGTCGATCGCTCGTAAGGACTATCTGGCGACCAGCCTCGTAGAGAGCGTTGAAGGTGTGAAAGAACTCTTCCTGGGTTCCTTCCTTGCCCTTCAGGAAATGAACGTCATCGATCAGGAGGAGGTCAGCCTCTCTGTAGCGGCGGCGAAATTCAGCGTTGGTTCTGTTATGAATGGCGCTGACCATCTCATTCGTGAACTGCTCAGTTCCGACGAACAATATCCTGGTTGACGGGTCACGTTCATAAATGGCGTGCCCGATGGCTTGCATGAGGTGGGTCTTTCCAAGCCCGGTGTCGCCATAGATGAAAAACGGGTTGTAGATCTTGCCCGGTGCTTCCGCGATAGCATGAGCCGCCGCCGCTGCGAGCTCGTTTGATTTTCCGATAACAAACTGCTCGAACGTGTACCTGTCGTTAAGTGGCGCCTCAGTGGCGCGTTGAGGTCGTAATCCTGTGGCTATTTCTTCGGGCTTTGGTGCGACGAAGAAATCCATTTGAGGACGAGCCTGGCGTTCTTCATTTACGCGGAATGTGATTTTAAGCGGCTGGCCAAGTGCTACTGGCGCGAATGCGCTGAGCATCGTCGCGTGTTTTGACTCGTTCCAGTCAGCGGCAAATCGATCGGGTGTACCCACGATCAACGTGTCACCGATGACCTCAAGCGCCTCGGTGGGCTCCAGCCAGGTTTTGAAAGTTTGTTCAGGCACCTCTCGGCGGGCGCGCTCGAGAATACGCGACCAGATGTCGGCGGGAGAAAGATCGAGCGATTCCATGAGGTGGGGAGGCGAAGCTACGAAATGGATGTGGATAAGTCAATCACCTACCCAAGACTTGGCTGGATCATTGAAGCTTTTGTTTCGCCCAGTTGTTGCATCTTATTGGTGCCATTAGATTTAACGGTCTTTCGCTAAAGTCGTTCAAGAGCCGTTTAAGAGAGCACAGAGGATCATATATGGGTAAGCCGACTTATCGTCCGCGTAACAAGCGCCGGATCAGGACACATGGATTTCGCGAGCGCATGTCCACACGGTGGGGCCGGGAAGTGCTAGCGCGTCGTCGCAAGAAGGGGCGCAAGCAGTTGACGGTGCAGCTGCCGTCGAAGTACGCTGGCGCGTAGTAGAGCCGCCGGCTGGCGGGGCGAACCAAACGCAAGGGGACGTACCCGCCGACGGCACGGAAGACGTAGCTCATCCGTGTTTGATCTCAAGGGCACAACCGACGTCGCATCTGAAGTTTTCTCGCGCGCAGCGGTTGTCGCGCGCTCCGGATATTGAGTTCGTGAAGCGAACGGGGAAGCGAGTTAAGTCTGGACTGCTGGATGTCCGGGTCACTGCTTCCCCGTCGTTGTGTGCGCGAGTTGGTATTATTGTCCCCAAGTACGGACACATAATTGTTGAGCGGAACAGACTTCGGAGGCGCGTGCGCGAGCTCGTTCGGCTCCGAATGCTTCCATCACTGAATTCCGTACCGCCAACGGATGTACTTCTTCGTGCACTTCCGCGGGCGTACGCTGCCAGTTTCGCGGTGCTTGAGCGGGAGATAGATGGTATCGTTGCACGACTTGCATGATCATTCGAACGGAATCCGGAAGGAAACTGTGCAGGAACAGATTCCGGCTGGACAACGACGGTCGGTAGGGATCTGGATCCTTCGTGGCCCGATACGGTTCTATCAGCTCGCCATATCGCCGATGATGCCGGCTGCATGCCGTTACTATCCAACCTGCTCGAATTATGCGATCCAGTCGATAGACAAGTACGGTCCCGCGAAGGGCGGTTGGTTGGCGATACGACGTATTCTAAGATGTCATCCTTTTCGGCCGGGCGGCTTCGACCCGGTCCCCTGAGTTTGTACTGATCAATGGAAATTAGACGAGTTGTTCTCGCCGTAGTGTTGTGTTTGGCTGTGTTTGTAGGGATGCAATTTCTATTTCCCCAGAAACCCGAACAGAACAAACTTCCGGGTAAGGCCGACAGCACCGCCATTCACAAAGCAGCAGCCGAAGGCAGTACTGGGACACCGGGTACGTCAGCGCAGGACTCTGTAAAGCCAGCGGCAGCATCAGGCACAGCGTTAACGACTCAGCCAGCCGTCACGTCGTTGCCAACAGCTCTCCCACCGATTGCTGCCGAGACGCTGACTGTGGCCCCAGCCGCAGCCAAGCGAGACAGCGGTGCTGACTTTCACTTCAGCAATGTTGGCGCAGTCCCGGTTTCCATCGTGATGAATACGTACGCAAACCGTGTTCACGGTAATAACGGTGCGAAAGTCCAGCTCGGTTCGGCGACCGCTCCTGTACTTAAGTATCAGTTAGTTACTAATGGTGGTCAGCCACAGGATCTTTCACACACGGCGTTCCAGGGTACACGTGACGGAAACGTCGTGACGTATTCAGCTCCAATTGCCGGTAGTGATGTAAGGATTCAGTACTCGGTAGTTCCCGACAGTTTCATCTCGCATGTGGCTGGAACGGTTGCTGGTGCCAAGACTGGGAGCTACGTAATCGTTCAGCTTCCACAGACGTTTGCGGCGACGGAACCGGATACAGCAGACGATCGCAATTCGTTGGCATTCGCGTTCCTTACCAAGCGTGAGGCTGCCCGGAACGTAGCGTTTCATTCGCTGGATCCGGGTGAGAAACAGCTCGTTGAAGGGCCTGTCACATGGATTGTCGCCAAATCCAAATACTTCGTAGTAGGATTGCTCGCTCCAAAGAAAGGTCCTGAGTTTACCGAAGCTTCGTTGGTAGGCGGTGCACGAGTAACGAAAATCGCAACGAACGCGACAGGTACTGTCGTGATCCCAGTTGTGAACGGGACATTCGCCTTCGACATGTATGCCGGTCCTCAGGAGTGGAAGAAGCTGAGCGCACTCGGCAGAGATTTCGATCAGGTCAATCCATACGGCTGGGCATTTGTACGACCGTTGATGCAACCGATTGCGACGTCTGTGATCAGGATAGTTCTGTGGATGCACAGTGCGCTCAATCTGAGCTATGGACTTGTACTCATCGCACTGGGTCTGCTGGTTCGTCTGTTGATGTGGCCGCTGTATCAGACGTCGATGAAGACGTCGATCAAAATGCAGATCCTCCAGCCCGAGTTGACCGCGGTTCAGGACAAGTACAAGGAAGATCCGGAGAAGCAGCGGACAGAGATAATGAAGGTGTATCAGAGTCATGGGATGAACCCACTTTCGCCATTGCTGGGATGTCTTCCGTCACTGCTTCCGATGCCGATACTGCTGGCTCTGTTCTTCGTGTTCAGGAATACGATCGAATTTCGCGGAGTTCCATTCTGGTGGATGAGCGATCTTTCAGTCCGGGATCCGTACTACATCCTGCCGCTACTGATGGGTGCGTCTATGTATCTCATTTCGTGGATCGGAATGCGCAACACCCCGCCGAATCCGCAAGCAAAGATGATGAGCTACATCATGCCAGCCATGTTCACGTTGTTTCTCTACAGGGAAGCGGCCGGCCTCAATCTCTACTACGCGACGCAGAACCTTGCGACCTTGCCGCAGCAGTGGCATCTGTCGCGGACACGCGGCATGAGCAAACCGAAGACTGTTGCTATCACCAATGATGCTGTAGTCACGGGAACGAAGAAGAAGGAAAAGAGTTAAGGTCGACCTTCCGGTCGTCTGAGATAATGGTCGATATGTAAGCGCTGTAGTTTACAAGCATGCGGATCACTTACATCGGTCATGCGACGTTATTGATCGAGATCGGTGGGAAGAAGATTCTCACCGATCCGAACTTCGATTCATCTCTTGGCTTGGTGCTGGCCCGAGTTAGCGCACCTGGGATCGCGATCGCAGATCTTCCGAAACTCGACATGATCCTGCTGACGCACGCGCATGCGGACCATCTTTCTTTCCGGTCGCTTGCACGACTCGAGCAAGTTCCTCTATTTGCTCCACCAGCCATCGCGCGGTGGATTCGGAGGAAAGGAGTAGCCCGCGCAATCGACTTCGAACCCGGTGAATCACTAACGCGCGGCAGTGTGACGGTTTACGCCGAGTCTGCGTCACATTCGGGGACCAGGTATCTGGTCGATCGATGGAGAAGCCAGGCAAATATGTATCTGTTAGATACCAATGCCGAAAGTGTCTTCTTTGCAGGTGACACCGCGCTTCGGGATGACACGACCCGCATGGTGATGCGGGTTCTGGGCAAGCGCAGGCTTGATGTAGCGTTGCTACCGATTGGCTATGCCCCAGCCTGGAAGGTGGGGTTCAGACATGGCCACCTGACGAGTGCAGACGCGCTCACACTATTTGAAAGACTCAACGCGAGGCACTTCATCCCGTATCACTGGGGGACATTCAACCATGTCACGGCCTCCGCGCATGATGCGATACGCGAATTACGAGAGCAGGTGAGGAGTCATATACGTGGTGCTGATGTCCGGATCATCGATCCTGGAGAGTCGACCAGCGTGGAGGCGATCGCTCGGTGAATACGGTTACGTCCGATGATACGATCGCGGCAGTTGCAACTGCGGAAGGGCGTGCGGCGATTGCAGTAATACGTATCTCCGGCCCATCTGCGTTCGCGATAGCAGGGCGGCATGCTAGACCATGGCCGGTGCCTGGAAGGCACGCGACACTCTGTACAATTCGCGATCACGCCGGCGAGGTGCTGGACGATACGCTTGTAACCGTGTTCGAGTCGCCGGCATCGTTTACCGGTGAGGACGTTGTCGAGATATCGACGCATGGTGGCGCGGTGGTTCCCACGTTGGTACTGGCGGCGCTGATTTCATCGGGCGCAAGATTAGCAGAACCCGGCGAATTTACGCGTCGAGCGGTTCTGAATGGGAAGTACGATCTGGTGCAGGCCGAAGCTATCGGCGACCTGATCGATTCCAAATCTCGCGCCATGCAGCGGGTTGCGATAACTCAGCTGGACGGCGGATTGTCGCGCCGCATCAACGAGTTGAGAGAGGAAGTGATAAACCTCGAAGCGTTGATTGCATACGATATTGATTTCCCCGAGGAAGACGACGGCCCTGTCGCTCGTGAGCGTGTAGAAGCCGCTACCGCGCAAGCGGTGCAATCACTGACACTGCTGTTGGAGACTGCACCGGCTGGGGAACTTGTAAGAGAGGGCGCGCTTGTGGTGATCGCGGGCGCACCAAACGTTGGCAAGTCATCGTTGTTCAACGCAATGCTGGGTCGAACACGCGCCATCGTCACGGAAATTCCTGGCACGACCAGAGACGCGATTGAAGCTATTCTCGAAACAGATCCATGGCCGATCAGACTCGTTGACACTGCCGGATTGCGCGACACGAGCGACGTTGTCGAGCAGATGGGAATAGAGGTTGCTACACAATACCTTGAATCGGCAGACGTGATACTCGCATGCAGCGACACCGTCGAAGGAACGAGGACTACGGCCGAGATTGTTTCGAGGATGAGCGACGCACCCGTAATTCCAGTTCAAACGAAAGCCGATCTGACAGGCGCTACTGAGAAAGTTGGCGCAGTCAGCGCAATTACTGGAAGAGGAATCAGAGAGCTTCTTGACTCGATAGGAACAGTCATATCCAGCCGGCACGGGCAGATCAGGTCCGACTCTCCAATTCTCTTTCGCGAGCGCCAGCGGTATTGTGTCGAGCTGGCCCGGAATGAACTGATGGCCTTTCAAACAGCGTTCACCGGTGAAGGCTTGCCAGTATCTGTGGCCGCGGTGCATCTTCGAAGCGCTGTAGACGCCCTTGGGGATGTGACTGGAACAATTGACGTGGAGAATGTGCTGGATCGTCTATTCCGAACTTTCTGCGTCGGCAAATGATCAGCGGTAGCGCGAGTGTCCTGAGCGACACGCCGTTCAGCTCGGCTTCGAGTCTGGACATATCCGTCGAGGTGGAAACTCCGGAGCAGATTGCGCTGGCATATTCTGTAGCGGGCATCGGGTCTCGTGGTGCTGCCGCTGCAATAGACGCGATCATAAGCATTGTCATGCTGCTCGTGCTGGGGTTTTTTGCCGGCATGGCAGCGAGCTATTCGGGAATTTCGCTCGGAACTGTGAGTCCATCCACAGCGTGGGTAATAGCAGCATACGTGATAGCGCAGTTCGTAGTCACGTGGGGTTATTACGTGGTTTTTGAGGGAATCTGGGACGGTCAGACCCCGGGCAAGCGGTTCATGCACTTGCGTGTAGTGCGTGACGGTGGATTCTCCGTCACATTCGCCGCGTCGGCGGTGCGGAATCTACTCCGGGTAATCGATGCACTTGGTGTCTATCTGGTTGGGATCATCGTTGTGATGCTGAACGATTCACGAAAAAGGCTTGGCGACATTGTCGCCGGTACTTTCGTAATCAAAGAGGAGCGAGTGAAACCGCATTCAGCAGAACGGCAATCACAACGGATGCAAAACTCCACCAGTGTATTTGCGCGATTGAGCGACGAGGAATACGCGGTCCTCGACCGGTATATGGAACGCCGCACTACTCTGGAAACGACACACAGGGATGCTATCGTAGCACGATTCGGAAAAAGATTTGAGCAATATCTTCCGTCGACGTCGGAGTCCACGATTCGCGCATCGCTATTGCGGTTGTACGAATCGGAGCGTGACGCGAGGGCGAGCGGTGTCGCGTCTCGCAGCGACACGGGTGCGCATAGGGAGCAGCATGCGATAGTAGCGCTTGGCCTGAAGCGCTGGAATGACTTTGGAGCGGCTCTGGATGTGGCCTACGCGACAGGGCTGGCGAGGATGGAGCCGGAAGAAGTGTCCACGCTTGTGGCACGGTATCGCGAACTGACAACAGACCTGGCGCGCCTGCAGACGGCCAGTCGAGGTCGAGATTCCGAATCACTGTTTTTTGTCAGCAGACTCGTTGCACGCGGTCATAACCTGTTGTACCGGCAGCGCGGGAAGACAGCAGGGCTGGTAGTGGACTACTTGATGGCCACCGTTCCGCGGGAAGTTCGCCGCTCATGGCGACCGATCGCATTGGCTGCGATTCTGTTGTTCGGGCCGGCAATAGCGGCGTACGTCGTTGTTGTGCGTGAACCGGCCGTGGCAACTCAACTTCTTCCGGATGAGATGATAAGTCGTGCGGCAACGGGCGCAGATCGAGAGAAGCGAGGCGAGGGTTATGTCTCGATTCCAGAGGAGATCCGGCCGATTGCTGCAAGCCGCATCATTTCAAACAATGTCACCGTCACGTATCTGACCTTCGCTATGGGGTTGACGGCAGGTATCGGTACCGTGCTGCTGCTCATATTCAATGGCGTTGCAATTGGTAGTGGTGTCGGCCTGTTTGCATCTCGTGGTGTCGCACGATTGATCCTTGCCTTCGTCGCACCGCACGGTGTTCTCGAGTTGACTGCGATCTGCATAGCCGGTGGTGGCGGACTCCTGATCGCAAAGGGAATTCTACTGCCTGGAAAGCAGACGCGACGGGATGCGCTGGTTGGCAACGGCCGCCGCGCCATCAATCTCATCGCCGCATCGTCGTTGTTTCTGCTTGTTGCTGGTACTCTCGAGGGACTGGTATCGCCGAGGGTGTGGCCGCTGACCTGGAAATTCGCGATTTCCGGTGTAACAGCAGTCATAATGTTCGCCTACCTGTCGCTTGGTCGTTGGTCACGCGGCTCGGCGCGATAGCAGATGGTAATATCGCGGCGAAAAGCCGTCGATATACCGAAGCTGGTGGTTGTAGGGGGAATTCTTGCCAGCATGGCGCTCCCGCTCCCGCTCCCGGTTTCGGCGCAGGTGGGCATGAACATGCGCGCCCAGGACGTGGGGATCAACGCCGCGATTGGCGTGGTAACTGCAACCGTGTGGTCGATAGCTCGTGGCCGCGGCATCAAGCGTGCGGCACTGCAAGGATTGATCGGTGGCGCGACAATCGGGGTGGCGCGACAGGTCGCAGCGAGCCCGTTTTCTGGTTCCGGATTCGCGGGTAGAGAGCTGTCCGCAGTCGGTATATCGACTATCACGTCGGCGGGAAGTGATCACACCAGACTCTCATTTCCTGTCGGGCCGGTTGAACTTCAACTCATAGATGGGCGATCATTCGACTGGCGTGTCAATGCGACGTATGCAGTTGCCGCGATCAGGAATTCACTAAGTCGATCAACCCACATCGACGCGACTTTATCGTTGTACTCCGGCACGTTCGTGTTCCGCGACACGCGTGAAACGTTGCATACATCGAATGGTGAAGCACGCGGGTCAGAATTCTTCGGCGGGATCAAGATTGCCAGGAGCGAGTTCACGAATTCGAATGGAACTCCGAACGTGCTTTACCACGAAAACGTGCACGTTCTTCAGGATGATTACCTGGCGTTGGCGGTCGCGAATCCAATTGAAAAGCTGGTTCTCGATCAGACTTCGATCGGGAGGCGCATAACGCGCCACATTGACCTGGGACTCCTGTCGCTTGGCTTCAACGGACTCGCCAACAGCCTTGTGCCATATGCGTCACGACCATGGGAACGAGAAGCTTACGCGCTTACGCCGCGACATAATTACTGATTGCGACTAGAGATAATACTGTTCAGTCAGCCGTCATCCCCGCGAAAGCGGGGATCCATTTGCAGCTGTGTTCGCTCGGGTGATCCTTACCGGAGTGAGATTCGTGAGTGTAGTGCGATGCCCATGGTAACGGCAACCTGGATCCCCGCTTTCGCGGGGATGACGACATCCGGCTTAACTGAACAGTATCGCGACTAGAGGACGGAGCGCTCCTTGATCTCCAAGTATCTGTTGATCAGCGCCGCAGTCATTGCTGCTGGCGCAGTGTCGATCACTGCCACTCCGGTCTGGCGCATGATCTGGAGCGCCTCATCCCGCGCCGACAATAACTCTTCGGCGGCGGCGCTCTCATAGGTCTGCTCATCCGTGGCGCCAGGCGACGGGATCGATGCTGCGACCAGCTGCTCATTGCGGAGAGCCACGACAAGAGGAAGATGGCGCTCCAAGCTTCGCGCCGAGAGCGCGATAACCGCACGGGATGAGCGAACATCGATAACATCTGTGAAGAGCACTATGAGAGAGCGACGTCGATTGCGTTCCGTGAGTGTACGGAAGGCAGCCGCATAGTCCGGCTCCGTCATGGTCGCTGTGACAGATACAAGAGCGTCACGTATGGCACCGATCGTTCCTGGCGCGCGAGTTGGTGCTATGTACCCGCGAACAGTCGAATCGAACGCTATCAAACCAACACGATCTCCGGTGGATAGTGCAATATCCGCCAGCGTCAGCGCCGACGCGAGAGCATATTCGAAACGTGGTCGCTCACCCGCGAGCTGTGTCATCATCCGGCCGCAATCCACGGCAATCATGACAGTCTGGCCCTGCTCGACAGTGAACTCGCGCGATATCAGCCGATGCCGTCGGGCAGTTGCCTTCCAATCAATGTGTCTCGGGTCGTCGCCAGCGACGTAATCACGGAGGTTCGCAAACGAAGTCCCACCCCCTCTACGTCTGATCACGCGTTGCCCAGCTGTCCGAAGTCGATGTTGCGCCGCGAGGAGACGGTAGCGGCCAGCACCGACGATCGATGGGACGACGGAGATGCTGTCGCCCGGATTGTAGAGCATCGAACGTTTCGCAAGGCACCACGGACCCATTATGGTCAACGCGACCGGTCCCAATGGAAAAGCGCCCCTCACTTCTCCGGTGATTGTCGTCGTGACGAAAAGTGTCTCCCGATCTGTAACCTGCATCATGTCCGGTGGAGTGTTCGTTTCCGAGATCGATGCGGGAAGTTGTTGAGTGAGACCGACTGTCAGCGCCGCGGGCCAGGTCGAGCGAATCTCATAACGAGCTTCCTTCGTGTCGCCAACGCCTATGGTGGACGGAAAACTCCGCTGAAGCGCTACGTAGGAACTTTCCGGAATTCTGACACCATCCACCAGGATGGATAGAGCGACGAGCGCAACTATTGCAGTCGCGATTACCTGTCCAGTATTTCCAGAGGATATAGCCCAGATAGGCGCCGCAATTGCGAGTATCAGTGCCGTTCGTGGAGTGGGTGAATAACGCGCGATTCCACGAACTGCATGTGCAATTCGATGTAATAGTTGAGATGGTATCACCGGTATACCGAACGAGACAACCCAATCCGGCCAGACATCGCGTTACTTCGGTGCCGGTACGCGAGAGAGAACTGCGTTGATCACGTCATCGGTGGATCGACCTTCTACCTGAAGTTCGGGGGCGAGTAATACGCGGTGTCGCAATACCGGTAGTGAGTGCTGCTTGACATCGTCCGGGGTGGCGAAGTCACGACCCGCAACGAGCGCAGCAGCTCTGGATATGCGAAACAACGCAACAGCAGCCCTCGGCGATGCACCGAGGGTGAGCGATGAATCCTCGCGCGTCGCCCGAACTATATCAGTGATGTACTCACGGACTTCGGGGGTGACGGTAACGCTTTCAGCGAAAGATCTGAGCTGAAACACCTCCTCTCGTGACACGACAGACGTCGGCATGAACGTCTCTGCGCGTTCAGCATCGAAACCGTCGGAGTAATTCGCGAGCATCGCCAGTTCGGCGCTTCTTGCTGGATAGTTGACTCGAACATTCACGAGAAAACGATCCAGTTGCGCTTCCGGAAGCGGATACGTGCCTTCGTATTCGACCGGATTCTGTGTCGCGAAGACGCTGAAGATGTCGCCCAGAGAGTGCGTGATCCCATCCACCGTGACCTGCCGCTCCTGCATCGCTTCGAGAAGGGCCGACTGAGTCTTGGCTGGTGCGCGGTTGATTTCGTCTGCCAGGAGCAGATCGGTAAATATCGGGCCGGGTCGAAATTCGAATGCGCGCGAGGACTCCTGATACACGCTGACGCCAGCAACATCCGACGGCATCAGATCGGGCGTGAACTGGACGCGGCCGAAGCGAACATCGAGCGCAGCCGAGAGCACCCGTACCAGCAAAGTCTTTGCGGTGCCGGGAACTCCTTCGAGAAGGACATGGCCTCGCGCGATGAACGCTGCCAGAATCTGATCTATCACTTCTTCCTGTCCCAGCACGCGTGTGCCGACAGTCTCACGAATGCGTTGAAGTACGGCGGATGTTTCGGTTAAATCGATCACGTTTGGATAGCCCTCTCTATGTTCGCGATGGCGGTACCTGTATCGGCGAAACTATCGGAAGATGCCGCAAGAATCTCATCGACATCCGTGACAACAGTGGGGATACGAGTGCGAATGGCTGACAGGTATTCGGAATCCGGGAGTGAGCTGGGCAGACCGACGGGATGACGTCGCCTGAGGCCGTGTACGAGGAGTTTCGTACCAAGTGCTTTTGCATTCACCTGTGAATATGCGTACGCAAGAGCACCAACGTGCTCCAATGGAGAACGACGCGATATCGGAGGAACCGACACGGGCGCAAGCGGCCGAACCGCAAGAGCCAGCAGAAGGATCAGTGTCGCAGCCACCAGTTCCAGCGTCACGCGACCGATTGGAGTCTGGGTAAGGCCTCGTTCGATGGCGGCGATCATGTCCGCATGTTTCCCGAAGCCGTGATGGTACTCGTCGAAGACGATTTTTCGAGCGTCGGACTGCTGCCCGGTGGAGGTGACAGTGGAGGTGACAGTGGAGGTGACAGTGGAGGTGACAGTGGAGGCGCCGGTGGACGCGCTGGCGAACTGAATCGCTCGTACGATTGCGATTGCCGATCGTGGCTCGCGGACGAACTGATTGATGACGATTTCCGCTGGCGCCACGGCTATCGCGTAGCCGCGTCCGACACGGTGACCGATCACGAGCGCAGCCTGGTGCGCGGAGTCGAGTTGGGCTTCCTTGCTCCCCTTTGCCGGTTCGAGCCAGAGAAATGTCTGAGAGGATTCCTTTGAGGTAGAGGCGACCGTGACGGATATTGGAAATGCCGCCTGAAAAATTGCGCGGGGATCCTGAACGGCTGGTGGCTTCGGATTGCCGCCGGCGACGCGAGTTCCACTCAATGTGAAAAAGCCATCGATCGGGGTGGTTGTTTCGAACTCGAGCGAATCCGCGAGCTCGCCACCGTCCATGGTGAACACCAGAATGGTGCCACGCCGGACGGCGGCCAACAGATGCGACTGCTCTATAGCTGTGAGCGGTTGCGCCGGGTTGAAAAGCACATACGTCGAATTACTGTCGGGCTCTGCCGACAGCGGCTCCTCACTCCTTTCCACGGTGAAGCCGAGACGCTTCAGCACGTCGTAGATGGCACGGGTGCCACCAGCTCTCGTGACGTAGGAGCTGTACATAGCGCCCGGGTCTGATGATTGCTGGGGCGCGAAGATAACGAACAGTACGAGCAGGACCGCAATTGCCGAAAGAACGCGTATTGGAAGAAGCGAGGCGCTGACTGCAGGGGCTGCACTCGTTGCACCAGCTGATGCGGGAGCCGATACCGGATTGCGGTTCGGGGTCTTACTCACGGAGTCGCACGAAAGGGATGTCTCGAGCCATCTTCGTTGTGCGCCCCGATGCCAAGAAGCGTAGCGGCAAGACCACTCAATCTCGAGTAGCGCTCCTGATCGCAAGTACCGATTCCGTAAACCACGGTTTCGTAGGATCTGGTGAAGTCGGCGAACCTTGGCAGGTCGATCGCCTCAGGTCTTCGACGCACCTCGCGGAGGTAATCGCCGGTCGTCTTCGATTCATGGAGAGTTATCAGCCCACGCCGGGCCGTGGATCCCAGCAATGCCAGGTAGAGGGCGTGTGCAGCCCCGGTGTAATCGTCGCTGGACGCGCGTTGTTGTGCCGTGTTCCACCAGTCGGTTGTGCGAGTTGGATCGAAGTGTTGCCGACCGAGCGTAGAGGGCGAATAGCGAATGATGAGACCATATACAATGCGAACCAGGATTACGAGCAGGATCGCACCGAGAGTGAGTCTGAGGACGAGTCCGATCGCAGGGTGACTTGCGGCAAATCCCAGAAATCGTACGACAGCGCCCCATATCCATTCAGCGATAAGCTGACCAATGGAGACCGTGTTGTGGGAAACGAAGTCGCGGCTACGCAACACCGCCGCAACAGTATCCGCGATAGCAGAGTTGCTGACTTGATACATTAGTATCTATCCGATACTAATTGTCAGTCATGACGGTTCGCTGCAGAGGCGATCCGGCGTCGAGGGCCTGGGTCATCAGCTCGATATCGTATCCTTCCTTCCGTATCCGGATGTCGTAATAGAGCAACGTTGCGACGATTGTGCCGAACGGTGAGACCGCCGCAGCGACGAGCAGTGTGATCACGGCTGTGATCGCAACCGAGCTTGTCAGCGATGTAACGCTCTTGGTGAGGACGGCGGTGATTACCAGAAGGAAGAGCAGGACTCCGCCAAGGAGACCGAAGATCCGTGCCCCGTTGTCGTTCGAAAGTTTACGCGAGCGGGAAATCGCATCACCGACCTTGTTGTCCTCGAACAAAACGGTCATTGGAAGAGCGAAATATCGCTTGAAGACGACGAGTCCCGGAACGAGAAAGAAGATGAGTCCGAATACCAGGAGAATCCACTTTGCGAACATTGCGACAAAGAGGCGACCGGGTCGCCGAAACGCGGCTCTGACTGAGCCTTCAAGATCCACTGGCATACCAAGGTAGGCCGCGGAAGCAGCGCAGGCCATCGCGCCTTCGGTAAACGGAGTGATGAACGCACCGATGAGGCGAACGAGATATGACGTAACGATGGTGTCGGGTTGCTGTAGCAGCACTGCCGTCAGACCCAGATATGAAGAGATGGCTACCGGGATTGCTGCGAAGATGTTTATGGCTGCAAAGATTATGAAGTAGCGTCTGTAGATTTCGAAAGCGGCGTCCAGAATCTCGGAGCTGGAGCGGGGTCGAAAGTCTGACATCAGCGCAGGCGATCGGCGCGGGGTGTTGGCAGCGAGCGAAGCCGAGCTGCCATACTTGCGGTTATGCTAGGCGCTTGCGGCGGCCGACTGACCCGCTGCGACGGCGGCTATCTGGGACGCATCTGCACGGACAGTCCAGCCAAGTCCACGGCTGGCTACGGCGGCATCTGTAAGCCTGGCCCCGACGAAGTAGCCACTGCGTTCGGGGATGACGCTTCGATCGACGGTCCTTGCGTCGTCGCTCATTCCACCGGAGAGATAGCGCAGCCGTAGACCAAGTCCCGCCCGGTCGAAATGCTTGGCTACGGTGCGCATGATAAATGATTCGGCTTCGCGTACGCGAGCGTATTCCTTACGGGCGTAGCCGAAGTATTCCCAGGCCGCATGACCCGGGCTCACGATCCGGCTTGTCTGTACAGCGATGCCCTCGTTAACGATGAGCTCGCGTAGAGACACTCGCCGGCCAGTCTCCCAGTAATCGTAGTTGCCACCTGCTTCGGCGATCAATTCCCGCATCTCGCTGTGGCTGCTGGGAGAGGTGTATCGGACGGCGTGCGCTATTTCGTGGGCCAGCCACAGCGGGATCAGTTCCGGTTCGAGGCCGAGCGCGCTCGTGTCGGGATTTGTCTGTCCCGTAAAGTGCTCGAGGGCGATGAAGGCCATTCCGCGGCCGCCGACGACAAGCTCGCCAGCATTGGCTGCGCCGACACCGACCATCAGGACGACGTCGGTATCGACATCGGCATCCAGGACGCGGCGGCTTTCGGCCTCGGCCAATCTCGCGAGTGCAACGACATCGATGCGTGCGAGCATGGCGCGCAAGTCGTCACGGTTGGCGTGAGTGGTGGCGCGAACTACTTCCTGGAAGTGCGGACCTTCTGGATCGAGGACGTAATTGGTCCAGTACGATTCGAGTATTCGGCGATGCGCTTCGAAGTAGCGCATGTACGCAGCGACGCGATCTGTGCTGTCAATAACGGCGAAGAAATCGGGGAGCAAGTTGATCAGCATCGGCGCCAAAAAAATACCGCGTTCGCAAATACACTACAAGAGTCAACGGCGAACTGATCTGAATTTTCGGATCCGGCAAACCGTCTGGCGAACCATCTGGCCACGTGTCCGGCGCTCCGCAATACTGGCGTTGGAGGAAGACGGTACCATCCAAACCGAGGGCTTGGCACAGAAATTCCCATTAGGATTGGAAAGAGGCAAAAGGAGAGTTCATGACTGCGTTGCGCAAGATCGAGCTTCGGTGTCCATCGTGCAGCCACGAATTTCCGTCGCAGACGGTCGTATCCACCAACTGGTTCGGCGGGAAACGGACAGACTTTCACGAGCGCGCTGCGGGAGCGCAACCGTGGGCATACCAGGTGCATATGTGCGACCGTTGTGGTTATTCGGGCGCAGAGCGGGATTTTACGAATCAGACAGACATCAGTCCCCAAGTAAGAGAACGAGTCTGGACTGAACTATCGCCACATGCGCAGAGCGTTGCCACTGGTTCGGAAAAATACGAAGCAGCTGCCAAAGTCGCGAAATGGCAGGGTGCGGATCCGCGACACATTGGTGATCTCTGGCTACGAGCCGCATGGTGCTGTGTGGATGAAGGCGACGTGGAGGCTGAGAGATATTTCCGGAGACTGGCGGCATGGTCATTCGAGGAGGCACTGGAATTTTACGATTCCGTGCCGAGAAGCGACCGAGCGGTTCTGGCCTATCTGATTGGCGAGCTGTGGCGTCGTACCGGTGATCTGACGCAAGCGAACGCGTGGTTTGATCTGGTAACCGATGAGATTGTCGACTCCGAGGTCCAGCAATGGATAGTCGACGCTGCCCGTAGACAGCGGATCGATCCGCGTGAGTGGTTCGTATAGCCGACAATCACAGCGCCACCAACGCAATGCCGTTGATGGGTCGGGTTGGCCGGGTGATCTGATGTCTGGTTATCTGGTTCCGAAAAGTCTGTCGCCGGCGTCGCCCAGGCCTGGTAGTATGTAGCCGACCGAGTTCAATTCGCGATCCAGGGACGCGGCGTATATCTGGACGTCTGGGTGCGCATCAAGAAGCTTCTGAACGCCTTCAGGAGCTGCGACCAGGCAGAGGAAGCGAATGCGCTTGGCGCCGGTGCGCTTGAGCGACGTAACTGCCGCCGCGGCGCTTCCACCTGTCGCGAGCATTGGATCGAGGACAAAGAAATCGCGTTCGGCGGCGTCGCCAGGAATCTTGAAGTAGTAGTCGACTGGCTGGAGCGTTTCATGATCACGATAGAGGCCGATGTGTCCAACTCGGGCCGATGGAACCAGTCGCAGTACGCCCTCCACCATTCCGAGACCGGCGCGTAATATCGGAACGAGCGTCAGCTTCTTTCCGCTGATGTGATGGCCAGTGGCATGCTCCAGCGGAGTGTCCACGCTGCGGGGTTCGACAGCGAGATCCTTGGTGGCCTCGTAAGCCATCAGTGTTGCGATTTCATCCACCAGTTCCTTGAAGATCTTGGTGGGTGTCCGCCGATCTCTCAGCAAGGTCAGCTTGTGGAGAACGAGCGGGTGGCGGATAATAGTTAGGTTCGGGAACTCCATATAATCTCTATGAAAGAATATCAAGCCGTCATGGTCAAGCTTACGCGGCACACGCGTGAGAATGAAGATACGCTGACCGATCTGTTGAACGAACGCAGCCGCGGAGGCTGGGAGCCAACGCTTATCAGCCAGCGTGGCGAGCAGCTGGTTCTGATATTCTGCCGTTCGGCCGAAGGTTGAGATAGTACTCGAAGTGTGGTCCTGTTTCTCTTCTCAATATAGTAACCATCTGATACTAATATGGAAATAGAATTCTACGGTGCGGCGCGAGAGGTTACCGGGTCGTGCCATATCCTTCGCGTGAATGGGAAGGTTGTGATTCTCGACTGTGGGATGTTCCAGGGGAAGAGGAGCGAATCCACGGCGAAGAACAAGACGCTTCCCGTGGAGGTAGGTGAGATCGACGCGGTGGTGCTGTCGCACGCTCACATCGATCATTCGGGTCGGCTGCCCTATCTGGTGAGGATGGGCTACTCCGGGACGATTTTCGCCACAGCCGCGACGCGAGATTTGTGTGCCGTAATGCTGGCGGACTCGGCGCACATCCAGGAGAGCGACGCCAAACATCTGGCCAAGAACCATAGAGAGTTCGTTGAGCCACTGTACACGATGCGGGACGCCGTTCGCACACAGGAGCTGATGGTTGGCTTTCCGTACAACAAGACCTTCGATGTGGTGGCCGGGGTCAGGTGCACCTACATCGATGCGGGCCACATTCTGGGTTCCGCATCGGTACTGCTGGACATTATCGAGAACGGATCGACAAAGCGGCTGGTTTTTTCGGGGGATATTGGCCGCCCAGGACTGTCCATTATTCGTGACCCGGTGGTTCCGACGGGCGCGGATGCGGTGATCATGGAGTCGACGTACGGTAACCGGGACCATGAGTCGACAGCTAACGCGCGTGCAGAACTGGCGACGGTGGTTCGAGAGACGGCGGCGCGTGGCGGGCGGGTCTTGATTCCATCATTTGCTGTCGGGCGCACACAGGAGTTGTTGTACAATCTGAACGGCCTGTCACGTGAAGGGGCAATTCCAGAAATTCCGATCTATGTGGATAGTCCACTCGCGACCGACACGACGACGGTTTTCGAAATGCATCCAGAAGTATTCGATCACACCGAGGACCTGGTGAACGAGGCGAAGGACCTTTTCAAATTTCCGCAGGTTCATTTTACGCGGAGCGTGGAGGAATCCAAGGCGTTGAACACGGCACACGGTCCGATGGTGATCATTGCCGCTTCGGGGATGGTGGAGGCAGGTCGGATTCTGCATCACCTTCAGCGCGGCGCAGGAGATCCGAAGAACACCATTCTCTTCGTCGGATATCAGGCAGAGGGAACCCTTGGTCGCCGAATCGAGGCGTCGCCGCCGAGTGTCCGGATTTACGGGGAGGATACCCCACTGCGAGCCGAGGTGAAAATCATCGACGGATATAGCGCGCATGCAGATCGAGGGGAACTGACGGCATGGCTGGATGGTGTCAAGGCAACGTCGCCGAAGCTGGGTCCGGTGTATCTCGTACATGGTGAGGCGGACGTACAGGACATTTTCAAGACCGCGCTCGTTTCCAAGGGCTATACTGTAGAATGTCCCGAACCGCGCAGCAAGCGAACGGTCTGACACGGCGGTCCGCGCGGCCGTCATGGCCGCGCCGAGTTACGGTTGCAGTTCTTGGGTTGCTTATTCTGGGCTGGCTCGGTTCGCTGGCAGCAGTGGTGATGTTCGCCGAACATGATGGCGTTCTACAGGGGGCGGCCAGAACAGGTCAGGCTGACGCGATCGTAGTCCTCGGTGCGGCGCAATACGCTGGAAGACCATCACCAGTCCTGCGTGCGCGTGTTGATCACGCGGTCGATCTGTGGCACGAACACGTGGCTCCGTTACTCGTGCTCACTGGTGGTGTTGGAGATCGGGATACGACGAGCGAAGCCGCGGTGAGTGCGTCATATGCCATGCGGCACGGCGTACCAGAGAGTGCCATTCTGCTCGAGACTGAAGGGAGAACCACGAGCGAGTCGATTGCATCCGTTGCGCAGATGCTGGGTGCGAGAGGCCAGACGTCGGTCGTTCTGGTCAGCGATCCTTTCCACATGTTCAGAGTATGGATACTTGCCCGCCGTCACGGTCTGAGTGTAGTTACGTCACCAACACGAACCTCTCCGATCTGGGCCAGCGTGCCCGCGAGTGCGGGTTATATATTCAGCGAATCGTTGAAAGCACCCATTGCCTATCTGGTGGAACGATGAACAACTCGACGGATGTTCGGTGGTACATGATGCGCAGGATCATCGGAGTGGCATGTACGGCCACTGTGTTGTCGTGGACTCTGGCATGTCAGAAATCCGGCAGCTCGACCAGCGACGGATCGTCGAACGGGACACCGGCGCGGATGTCGGGGGACAGCGCCGTAATCACGACGAAGGATGGCGCGATCAAGCTTGGCCTTGTGAACGATACTGTATTCATGGGACTCACGGATTCGGTCCTGACGGTAGCCAGCAACGACATGGCCAGTGACACCGAAGAAACGAAGAGCGCAGTTGCCGGAGCAATTGAGCGGTTCGTAAAGAAACGTGTGAACTCGGCTCTGCATACTCGCCTGAAATATCCATTGGCGGACATTGACAGTGCGCATTACAGCGATGGCGGGATCAAGTTTGCGTATCGCGATCGTCGGAAGATGGCATTTGAGGATGTCAAGCAGAATAATCGCTCAGCACTCTATTCATTTTCGCCTGAAGACGCACAGAACTTCGTTGCTACTGTGAACGATGCGATTCTCAAGGTAAGAGGCGCGCCCAGATGAATGATTCAATCGTGGATGCGCGGTACCCGATAGGCAGATTCAGGTACGACGGCGACTTGTCGCGTGAAGCGATTGACAGATCGATTCACGCAATCGCATCGCTGCCGACGTTGTTCAGGGAGGCGGTGACCGGGTTGAATGCCGCGCAACTCAACACGCCGTATCGTGACGGAGGATGGACTGTGGCGCAGGTAGTGCATCATGTACCCGACAGTCACATGAACGCATACATGCGGTGCAAACTCGCATTGACCGAAGACACGCCTACCATCAAGCCATATGATGAAGCTGCGGTCGCGAGGCTTGGGGACATCGCGATCGTACCCGTGGGAGTGTCGCTCGATCTTCTTGACAAATTGCACGAACGCTTCGTGGCGCTGCTCCGCTCGATGACCGACGATGATTTCAAGCGTTGTTACGTGCATCCCGAACAGAATCGGACTGTCCCGCTGCATGAAGTAGCAGGGCTGTATGCGTGGCACGGTCGGCATCACACGGCACATATCACCGCGTTGCGCGAGCGACGCGGGTGGGGTTGACGCGAAGGGAAGCGGCAGGATGGTTGACCGATGGGGTCGACAGACGAGATCCAATCAATCACCGATATTCAGTGATGCGAATAATGCGATAGTAATGCCGGTGCAGGTATTGTAGACAGCGACTCTTCAGCGATGGAGGGTCGCTTTTTTATCCAGGAATGTCACCGGTTCCCGTCTATCCCGATGAAAGGATTAAAGAGAGAAGATGCGGATGCACCGGCTCTCGATGCGCGCTGTGTGTTTCGGAATGCTTCTGGAGCTTCGCGGTGCGATTCACCATCGGATGGGAGAATCGTGTTATGTCGTACACCAGGCTGTATTTAAGATTGTGCCGAGTATTGTACACAGCATACCGAGCGTCGATCGGGTACCGGGCAGCTGTCATCGTCTCGGCGGTAGTCGGATTGCTTCTGTGTGTCGCACTCGGTGCTCACGGTGGAGGAATGGTGTCGGACGCAGGGCAAGGCGCGGTACTGTCCGGTCGAGCGGTAACGCAACTGGCTCGGCGATCTATCAAGCATGTAACGAAGTTGACAGCGAACTCGATAGCAAGCTCGAATGCGCCGACAGTCCCATCAGCAGTCCCATCAGCAGTTCCATCAACAGTTCCATCAACGGACGGATTGAAGCGTGCTCTTCTCACGCGTTCTCTCACGCGTTGGTGTTTGACGCCGAGTGGTTATCAGCAGATCGCGCCGTGTCATGGGAGTGACAGTGCGGCGACGGGAGTGAGCGGGAGTTTTGATTTCACGGTAACGAACACGGACCCTGTGAACGACGTCGGGTACAATCAGGTTGTGACGTGCAGCGGAGCGGGTGTCACGTGCTCGGTGAGCGGCTCGGGGTACGTGGCATCGGAGGGAGGCACTTCCACCCAGACGGTTCACTGGACGGCGCCGACGAGTACG